>Ga0126342_10003099_pt1 | contig 27066 bp, 25 predicted proteins | sample Cyp1metagenome_FD_92528 | JGI IMG/M metagenome (GOLD analysis project Ga0126342, IMG submission 92528) | Coral microbial communities from Lord Howe Island, Old Settlement Bay, Australia - Cyphastrea 1 metagenome | ecosystem: Host-associated > Invertebrates > Cnidaria > Coral ...
ATTATTATATTATATTATATTATATTATATTATATTGTATTATATTATATTATATTATATTGTATTATATTATATTATATTATAGTATATTAAATTATATTATATTAGATTAGATTAGATTACATTACATTACATTATATTATATTATATTGTATTATATTATATATATATGTATAGTATATATATATGTATATTAGATTATATTATATTATATTATATTATATTATATATATGTATATTGTATTATGTATATATGTATATTATATTCTATATAATTATGTAACTGCATATAACTTCATATGTATGTATAATGTTGAATACCCCAATTCAGGGAAGCTGCCTTGGGAACTCATACCGGTTTGCAACCAACAAGCTCAAAACTTAGGGATCTTGGGATTTGCCAACCTGGCTGAGTTTACTCTGCGGATTCCGGAATTTTATCGACATGGACATGGGTCAAAGTCATCAACCCACAAAACAAAAAACACTTCTGGGTCAATCTTTTCGCCGATAACTTGGCCCTCATATTGTTGAGGAATCCCCAGTGACAATTGTGGCCTTTTTCATGGCCGCAACATTCTCTCGCCGCTCCTGGAGAATCGGACAAATTGCTACCATGAGTCATGATTGGTTCTAATCTCGCTTACCAGAAGTTGTCGGTTCTATTTGGTTCCATGACATACTATGAGTTCTATATCCCCAAGTGTTGGGGAAACTCACTCTGAAGCTGCGCAATCTGAACAAAGAATCTGAAGGAACTGCATGTTAAGACCACAGAATTTCGCTTGACGTGACAAATATGATAGCCAGATGCCAAATAAAGAGTTGTCACACCAGGTACCTTACAACGGTGCGTTTCCGATCTGCCATACAACTGCCAACCAAAAATATCCATGATGGTTCCCTGTACCCTTTCTTTTGCCGCAAGAATGGACTCAAAGCATGTCATCTCCGTCCTTGTTCTTGTTCATACCTCTGTTGGGTTTTTGTTTCTTGGAGGGTGGCTCAGAACCAGGCTCCACATCTGCCACTGGTTTTGGCACCAAGAAATCTGGATGGATTGGGGCCTGGCCAGCGGAGGAATGTGACCAAGTACTACCAAGTGAAGATGCAGATTGTGCAACCACCATGACCTACCAAGTGACTCATATTTCTGAAAATGGCTTTGGTTCCAACGGCGAAGGGATTCCCCCATTCCGCTTGAAGTCCATAAGGGACTTTGGCACCTCACAACGTGCTATGGCATCATCAATCCGACGTTTCTTTGCTTCGTCTTTTTCCTGCAGCGAGGTCTCTGATCATCGGTGCTTGAACAAAATAAACCGCACGTTCCTCCGCAAGAGGTGTGTTACCACCTTCCGACATGGCGACAAATTTGGAGAACAAAAGTTTCTGTCGGCACTCACTGAGTTAATTTATGTTAGCATTAAAAAAAAACTTGTTTGCCCATTGACAACGAGGGAAAAAAAACTGGCCATGTGCAAGTCAAATGAATTTGAAGATCTGTTCAAATTGGGTTGCTAGAGTTCAAGATTTTGAACCAACGCATGCGGCAAATGCATGCAAATGCTTGGTGAGCATGATGCATTCAGTTCTACATACTCAAGACCACATTTGGCAAGTAAATCTGATGCCAAACGCAGTCACGATGTTGAACGGTCACGCTTGCCTCATCCCTGTTTCCACTGGACAACGAACTCAATCCCAGGCAATGACTGGCTGATTGGCCATTTGAGTGGTTGACTCACATAGTTTGACAGGACACAATTTGATGCCAATAATATCCAATCATCAAGACGCAATTTTTCTAAGGCGGTGTGCGACTCGCAACTGACACTGGCAGGACCGAAACCGCAACAGCCAGAGACATTTAACGTGTGGGTTGTCAAAGGGTTTCAGCTCACAACGTTCAATCATACGAACATAACACCCACTTGGCACAGTCATGAGGTCCTTGTTTCCAGATTTGCCCCGGAAAATTGAATGGCACTTTGGATTGCAAGTAGAATCAGAACGGAACGCTGTGAACCCATGTGTTTCCATGTGTTTTGGCGCCCTATTCACATTCCATTCAATTTTAAGATCAGAAATGATCGAAACATGTACAACATCCCTTCAACACATGTTACGATCCAATTTACCCCCACAAATCTCTTTCTCCAACTTGATTGAACATGCTACCCGCGCTGCGCATGGTGATGGCCCACCCGCAACATGCTGAATCTCCAGCTCCAAAGCAGCTCAGCGCATCAACTCAAGGGGGGGCAGGAGCGAATGCTTTCGATTGCCTCAGGCGCCGCTGCATCCACAAGTCCCATGCCATGAATTCTGTAGAAAATACCCAGGTGCTCCCAGGTGCTGGAAAGTTCGATTGTTCTAAAATTCCTTGCGCTAAGGTGGATAGCACGATAGCACCCTGGACGAAACATGCCACCAAACCACAGGCTCTGATTTGGGGGAGAAGTGTTGGTTTGGGGGATACCGGGATACCCCAATAAAACACACGCTCTTGTAATCAAACATAGCTGGCTGGAAAATCCACAATTTCTAGGTGATGTCCCAGCCAACTATGTTAGATTACCGGAGGGTATCTCATGACTAACAGTTAGAATATGTTTTTGAATGAACAACTATTAACCATGATTAATCATTCATTTATCAATAGTTTAACCATTAAACAGCCCTGATTGGTTGCATTTTTAGCCCTGATTCACATCATCGGACCTCCGATGAGTGAGTTCCCACGACGGCCTGACGGCCTGACAGTCATGAGCATTGTTTGTGACCATGCTGCATGGCTTTCCTGGAGTGTTTCTGGCGATTGGGATGAAACCATACTGAGAAAAGAATGTATATATATATATTTAAGAAGGGCTGGGAGGGGTGCGCAGCTGGGAACAAAAACATAAAGGCGGTCATGACAAGACATGTCCAAGGCTCTTCAGATTCCATTCACTGAAATTTAAACCACGCAGTTGGAAACAGGCCCATTTAAGATTTCGGCGTTGCTGTCATCCTCATCGGACCCTTCCGGGCACTGGCAGCTCTTTTCAAATCAGATTGGAGATGGATGTATGTACTCACCTACCTTCAGTGAGTCAAAGGCATGTTCCACCAAAACATCTTAAATGTGGTGGAATTGAAAGATCAAGCGCGCAGAGCTTTCCCATGCTTCCTTATGACTGGAAAGTGCCCAACAAAGAAAAGATCGACTGCTCACACGTGTGAAAGCGCTCCTTTGTCAAGTGACGGGTTGGGATAACCAAGCCACTATGTTTTGTAAGCAAGTCTAAAAAAGACCAGGAAAAACTCAAGGATAAAGCCCATTTGTGGATCCGTTCGCGGGTGTCACCACGCTGGGCTTGGCGACTGCGGTGAACCGCAACTTCCCCCTGACGTATATACTCTCTAGCAGCCCGTTCAGAGGACCAACGACCGTATAGAAGTATATCTTGCAGTGGCATCCCCAAACGACACAGTTCCGAAGCTCCAGATCGACGGAAGGTATGGGTGCTAACCACCATATCATCACCTCCTAGCAACCATGACAACTTCTTGACCCATCGCAGAAAAGAGGCATAGGATACAGTGAAAACCAAATCATCCGCCTTTCCAGGAAAACGCTTAAGAAACTGCATGACGAAATGCACCACAGATATGTTCCGCATGACAACCTTTTGTTCCATGCCACGTTTCGTTTCGCCCAAGCATAATGTGACCGAATCAGCCTGCAGGATGATATCGCGGTATCGCAAGGACATAGCTTCGCGAACCCTAAGCAGACCAGCATAGCAGAAGACCATGACACAGGAAACATGGGGTTTGCCCAAAAAAAGAGCCATAGCCATCATCCCATGCAGAAACTCCGGCGTAGCTGCTGGTGCCTGTCTAGTTGGTTGCTGACGCCCCCAAATATCAAATACTCGCCAGGCTGTTTTCAGCCTCAGCCTAGGATGCACCTTCTGCACCGCTGACAATGCCCAACCGTACGCAGCTTTGCTAGCCCCTGCCTCGCACCCATCAATCAACCATTCTGCTATAAAACTGTCTTGTTGTTCCTCGCTCATATCCTGCCACTGATAGCCATGAGCTCTCAACTCACTGTTGAGGTCTTCGAGGGCAGCTGTGTATTTCTGAATGGTTGATGGTTTCAAGGACTGAAGCAAGAAAACTTGGATTCGGTTCGGGCCACTGCCAGCCCACATCTACGCCAGCCCCCCACGGGTCTGTGCCAGCCGCAGCAGACTTCCTAGGTGCAAATGGCATCACATAGTGCCTGGAGTGAGCCAAAACTAAACGCAACACAAAGCTTTCTGCCAGACGATGAGAGAAACCGAGAGGGTATTTGGCTGTGAGTGTGGCCCGAAATTTTCCATGCAAATCAAAACCTAGGTGCAACCGGTGTGGTTCTTTCTGGTCGCACACGCTGCTGATAGAAGAACATGCACATGGAATCAGTAAGCCGGTCGGTTTTCTACTAAGCTGATCCACCACTTGGTACTTGAGCTTGAACTTTCGCATGAAATATTTTACCTCCTCAGTGCAGAAGAAGGACGGGTAAGGGTCCCGACCCCGGTCAGCGGGGTGCGCAAGGCCAACCCAGCCACCGCCAATAGCTATCTCACCCAAGAGTCCCACCGTGATGAGAAACAGCGCGCTGCCCACATTGACAGCAGCTTGTTCTTGTTTACCACAATAGCTTAGTGGAACCCAAGGACTGCTTCTAGCCCGCAGCGGCCGTGGAGCCTTTCGCCCCGGCCTGTTCAACGGCTGATGTCTAGCCGCTGAGATAGTACCGCAAGGGGGAGATCCAAATCCGCCAACCACACGTTTGTGGTGAATAAAATTGAGGATCCAACCACCAAATTGTTGATTCAACAAATCACTTGCAACCTCACATGAGCCCCCTTCAATCGCTGAACTGCAAAACGATGCCAATGGGTCTACGGCCAAGCCCTGAATATCAAAACCATGCTCTCGTCCAACCCTTTCCACAGCATCTAACAAATCATCTGAACGACGGGGACCACTGCAAAAATGAATGAAAAACCATTGGTGGGATGGCCACAACCCCAACTCCGCGATCTCAATGATCGGCTCAGCGGAAGCCAGCTCAGAGCTCTCAGCCTTCCGCGGTGAAGACTCAAACCTGCGCGAGGGCTCATCAGCAGGGTTGTCACCACTGGGCAACCATGGGTAAAAAACCTCGTGGCCACCTGCAATGTTAATACTGGCAATACGGCGACACCGCAAATTGAGCAGATGAGAACTGGACCTCCCCTTTGTGAATGCCCCCGTGCAAGCAGCTGAATCTAAACCATGTACAAAACGCCCTCCGTCATCCAGTGGGCGCCTGAGACGATCTTCTGCTGTCCAGCAAGCCGCATCACCTTCACCTAAGGTGATGTGAGAGCATTGCCATGGGATACCAATCTTGGTCCACTTGATGCGCTCATTAGGGATTCGCACTTTTCGCATTGGACATTGGTGAGGCTGTTTCAAACCAATACCCCATGGAAGTGACAAATTGGTGTAGATCTTATGATGGTCTGTATATCTGGCCAGGGTCCGCACCACCACCTCTGGGACAATGCCAAAGGCCCGGCCAATACCTGTCATGGAGGCATCTGAGCACTCAATACGAGTAGACCACGTGCTGGAGAGATCAAATTGTGCAAATGGAAGCAACAATGCCGATGACAGAAGCTCTAACCATACATCATCAGGTAGTTCAACCATTGCACGTTTCTTACCCCTAACTGACGTGATCCACAAATAAGTGCGTTCGAAAATTGATCTCAAGCAAGGACGACCAGAATGAACAAAACTATGTTTCCCTATCAGCCGGTCAATCACTGCTACCACCACTGTACGCCGTAGCAAAATGTTGATGGTTGCCTGAAACAAATGCCTCCTCTTATCCATAGATACTCCAACCCAATGATCATGTGGATGCACAAAGTAACCCTGAATCTCTTCGCCTTCTGCAGCATTCACTGACTTCTTGGAGTTCGGCTCAACGCCGCGCAAACACCAGCTGTCCTCCGCACGTTGCAGCCACGAGGGCCCAATCGGTTGACAACCAGCGGTTTCCTTGTGATCCAAAGCCCAAATATCATCAATAATTGAACCCCAAATTGGTAACTCACCTGGAACCACAACGTCAGGGTGAAGGCGCTGATCTTGGGGAAGCTGCGCATCTATAGCTACTACATCAGTCAGACCCTGAGCCCACCCAGCCGATGGCCCAAATCCCATGGGGGTAGATTGACATGCGGGAAACATACTGCGAACTCCTCCACGCCGCGATGGAAGGTGTACAGCTGGCCCACACAGCCAACGGGCCCATCTGCGACCTATTCGTAGCCGGCGAAAATAATGCCTCGCATCCCTCTTTGATACTACTACAGTGCCAGTCTTGGGAACAGTCACCCCCCTCAAAGAAGGAATGAAAGCAAACCTTGGACGAGGCAAAAGCTCGGGGTCCAACAACTGATTAACCTGTGGATCTGTTATAACCCTGTCTTCCTTGTCATCCTTCATAACCGCAAACGCACCAGCCAAGACCAGTTTGCCCCGATGCTGTGCAACTTGATGGGGATGTTTGAGTTTATGAAGACCTGCCTTGACATTCTTGCGAACTAGCTCGGGGTAGGAAGGTGCCAACCATGTATAGCCACGTTTGACCAACTTGGGGCGTTTTCGGGATGCAAACAACAATCTAGTCGGATTACGAATCTGTTGGCTCATCTCCGGAAAATGAGGTTCCAAATGATCCGCCAAAAGAACATCGGCGGCCCGGTCCGGTACCCCGCCTCGCACACCCAAAGCTAAAACAACTCCACTGCCATTGTAGAGCTGTGAATGCCTCAAATAAGCGTCAACTCCCTGAGAGCTGAGAACAGGCTCGTCGGTCAGCACCTGAGCCTGGAGAATGCTGGCTATTCTGCCATGCACTCTCTTGTGAGCTGCGCTAAGGACTTCATCATGATGCCCCTCACGCCCTCCATGCAACCAATTCAGCACGGACACAATGAGATTCCCACCATAGTAAAGGCACTGCCGTGCCACGTCATTCCCACAATCAGCCAGAGACAGAAGCTGCCCCTTCATGCTCATGGGTGGCAACGGGAAAACATGCGCCGGCGACTCTGCAGCGAGAACCTTCTTCGAAATTCCCTCTGTCTTAAATTCCGCCATGCACCAAGGCTTCCCAAGAATTCTAAAGGTTCTGCGCACCTGAGCTGGCAATCCACCATCGCTTCCAGGCCAGTTCAGAGCCGCAACAAGTGCCTGCCCAACCTTGGCATAAAAAGCATCATAACCAAATGACCCAACTGATGCACCACCCAAAGCAAACCAGGAGCGCCTAAACCTCCTTCTCATTGGTTTGTCAAAGCCAGCATGCTCGTGCTGGCCAATGCCTTTCTGTTGTCCACCAATTCGATGGCTTCTGCTCTTTCCCATGTGCCTCCTTTCTGCTTTGCTGCTTGTATGGCCAGAATGCGCTGGCAGAGGACGTCCAACGCCTGCGCAATCTCCTTGCGATTGACCATGTCCAGTATCTCTGCCAAAGTCGCCACCTCCTTCATGTCTCGAATCTCTGTGAGGCCCGAGAATTGATGAGCCCAGGATGTGACTGACACTTGTCGCAACTGGGAAGACCTTGTCAGGGATCCTTTGGAAAGCCTTGTGAACACACTCGCCAGAAAATGGGCAGTCAGGGCTCCAGGGTGACGAGCTGCAAAGGCTACTAAATCCCCTCGCTTCTTCAGTTTCAACTGATCCACGTGAGTCAGGCTGGACAAAGGGACCTTGCGGTCCTTGCCATCCTCCCTCAATCGGAGAGGCCTCTTCTTGCCCCCTGAGGATCCACTGCTCGCGCTTGCACTTCGGGAACGGCTGGATGAGCTCGAAGAGCTTGAGGACCGGGACTTCTTCTTCTTGGAACGTTTCTTCTTCTTTTTCTTTTCCTTGTCTTTCTTCTGGGATCGGCCCCGGCCATGGCGAGCAGAGCTTGGGCTGAGGGCCATGGCTTGGAGTTGCGTTACCGCATCTTCTAATGCTTTCAAGTCTGGGAGCTGGGTCTGGCCCCCTAGTGGCGCGCCAACACCCAGCGCGGGAGCCCCTCCTGGCCCCCCACCCAAAGCACCGCCTCCTGCTCCGCCGGGACCGATTGGGCCAGGAAGCTGCATAGCCATAGGTTGGAGATCGCCTGAAACCCCAGGCTGATTGACAATCCACTGGCCCGGGTTCATACGGTATTGAGTTAGGATCATGTTGCCCTCCACAGTGCGGTTGGCCATTTCGGGAGCACCAGGACGCCAAGGCTGTGCCCCCGCTGGTGGAATGCAAATCCAATTCACATGGTTCTCGTCTACCCCAGGGGGAGCACGGTGGGATCCATCCGCCGCCACATGGACCAACCGCAAGTGGAGACCATTCATATGAACCAACACCCAAGCCCAATCCGTCCCATCTGTGACAGTTGTACGGCATAATGCTATGGTTTGGTCTTCTGAGAAGCCTATGACCAGCACCTCGTCCCATTCAGGGGGTCTACTCACCAACACAAATGTGCCAAGTGGCAAAGGAGCTGCCCCTGCCACCACTGCCATCACCTGCCAGGTAAAGACGCCTTCCTGTTCTGTTGCAGTGCAAGGCCCTGGTGGCTGTCTTCCACCAAGCCGAGATGTGAGAACCTGCTGCCAGCAACGAGTGAATGCCTCCAAGCTGGAGCCCACTAAACACAGCAACCAATAGAGAATCCCCAGAATAGCTTGTACCACCCAGATTACCTCACGCCACGAATGCCAAAGTATGAATGCGCCTCCCAATGTCCACACTGACTGATACCAGTGCTGCCCGGGTAGGAGCTCTTCCAACACCAATGGCCACAAAGGTCTGCTCAAATGAATCAGGGTGTTTGCAGCTAACCTGGGGCCCTCCGCCTGCAACCAACTCCAGCCAAGTAGTGAAACTCCAGCTATAGCCCCACAGGGTAGAACAGCACGGTCCATGGAAGGAGATCTTGAACAAAAACATAAAGGCGGTCATGACAAGACATGTCCAAGGCTCTTCAGATTCCATTCACTGAAATTTAAACCACGCAGTTGGAAACAGGCCCATATATATGTAATTATATAGATATCTTATTATTAGTAAAAATACCTAGATAAACAGAAGAACTTTAATCAACCAACTACTCAAGTGTTTGGCAGGGGCCATAGGGAGCCAGCGGAGTTGAAATACACGGTTTTGGAGGTCAGATCGCCATGATTAATCATGGTGTAATAATGGTGGATACGAATACTAACCAACAATATTCATGGTTGCAAATAATAAATAACAGGCAACAATAGAGGATTACACAGGATTACAATAGTTGGGTTAGTCAGTGATTGATGTTTAGTGAGGGTAGAATAGGCGAAATAGCCAAGAATATCCCAGTGATTATTTTTGACGGCCTCTCTTTTAAAAGATCAGCATGATAACTGTAGGCCCTGTAGGCAGCACGTTGGGTACAACCACCATGGCGATCACGGATGAATCTTTTCACTCGCCGAGCCGCCCGCAAGCTGTGAACCTGGGCACCCTTTGCGACACAGCCAAGGCTGCCAATGCATGAATCGATTAAAAGCACGTGCATTTAAGTTTGCACATTGGGAAACTCACAGCACCGCAAAGCCGGAAACCCGACTAGGACGGGTTTGCTCCGTAGCATTTTCCGTGGACAATGGCAGGACCAGACTCATCATACTCGCTCTGCGAGATCCACATCTCCTCAAAAGAAGTCAGGGAGCACATGACGGAACCACCGAGCCAGGCAGTGTACTTACGCTCCGGGGGAGCAATCACCTTGATGTCCATGTCAGGTGCCAAAGCAGCCAGCTCCTTGCTCATGCGCTTGTCAATGCCCGGGAACATGCTGCTGCCACCAGAAAGTACCACATTTGCAAACAAATCCCTCTGGATTTCCACATCACACTTCATAATGGATTGGAAGGTAGTGTCATGAATGCCGCTGCCCTCCTTGCCCATCAGCTTTGGTTGGAACAAGGCTTCTGGACAGCGAAAACGCTGGGTACCCACGGTGATGGTGTCTCCGTCCTCCAATTCATAGTGGTTCTCAAGCTCCCTGACTTCAGATGCAGTGTCCATCTCCTTGCCAAAATTCAAGGCGATGTAACAAAGTTTCTCCTGACTACCGTGGCCAGGTTGTGAAAGGAAAACCATTGATCAACAATCAATCAACGGTGATCAAGTTGCACAACTACCACCCTTCAAAAAAAAAACATTCCCCAAATGAGTCGTAACTTGTTCGCTACTCAGCTCCTTGAGGTCCCCCACCATCTCGCGATCAGGGCTGGTGCCATAGGAGTAACCGCGCTCAGTCAGGAGCTTCATCATGTACTCCGTGAGCTGGCGACCTCCCAAGGCCAAAGCCAGAATGGCATGTGGCACAGGATAGCCCTCGTAAACGGGCACAGCTTCACTCACCGTTTCGCCACTGTTCATCACCAATCCGGTAAGCCGGCCAGATGCATACAAAACCAAACAAGCCTGGCTTATGACATAGATGGCTGGCACATTGAAGGTCTCAAACATGATTTGGGTCATCTTCTCGCGGTTAGCCCTTGGGTTCAAAGCTGCTTCGGTCAGTAAGACTGGATGTTCTTCTGGAGCCACTCGAAGCTCACTGTAGAAGATGTGATGCCAAATTTTCTCCTTTTTGGTGACGGTTGCCCGAAAAATATGCAGGGCACTGTTGCAACAAACATGTTCGGTGCAACCCTGACGTTGCTCCGCGCTAGAATTGCGGAAGGGTTGTGTATTTTTGAAATGCCATGTCGGTGGACTTTCAAAATGTAGATGTATATGTGATCCATAATGATCATCATCATCATCATCATCATCCTCATCCTCATCATCATCATCATCATCATCCTCATCCTCATCCTCATCATCATCATCATCATCATCATCATCATCCTTATCATCATCATCGTTATCATCATCTTCATCATCATCCCTTATGAAGATAAGTTGATGCTATTATCAGTTTCAGCATATTTGCCACGGGGGTTGAGGATTGTTTGATCCCTTATGAAGATATGTTGATGCTATTTTCAGATTCAGCATATTTGTCAAAGGGTGTGGTGGATTTTTTGATCCCTTATGAAGATAAGTTGACATTATTCCTTATTCAACATATTTGCCAGAGGGGGTGGTGGATTTATGATCCCTTATGAAGATAAGTTGATGTGATTACACCATTCAACATATTTGTCATAGGGGGTGGCAGATTTAGATCATAAGACATATAAGTTGATGGTATTACCCCATTCCACATGAGTTGACACTGGTGGTGATGATGATAATAATAATAATAATGATAATGATGATGATGATGATGATGGTGGTGATGATGATGATTGAAAGTGTGGAGCAACGTCCGGGTTGGACGGAACATGTTTTATCTGGTTGATCAACATAAATATGACTGAAACCAGCCCTAGTCTCCATTTCATCCCAATTGGTGACGATGCCATCGTGGATGGGGTAGTGCAATTTCAGCGCGCGGTTTTTTTTCTGTGCTTCATTTCCAATATAGCCTGGTTGGCTGGTGCATCTCCCTATCCAACTGTAACTGGAATGGTCCATGATTGCTAATGGTAGAGAAAACTGGGATGTACCGTGATATGATTGAGCTGTTGCTGGTTTCAAACAGCAACCATCCAACAGTTGTCTGGGTGATCAACATCATCAACTTGAGGACTGGTGGAAAGGTACGAAAGCTGCCTGGCAGGGTTAGGGCGGAGATGAATAGAAGCTATCACTAGGTTGATGCTGACTCACTATGAAGTTGCCAGTTTTCAGAAAGCATTCACCATTGCGGGCCAAACTACCCCAACATGTCTCGGGTTGAACCCCTCAGCTCAAAAGAGCTAGTTTTCGTCATAAGGCTGAAATCACGACCTAGTAGCTGTCCTTGTCCATGTCCACGATTCCAGGTTTTGGCCACCCAACGATGGATGGGAAAACCGCTCGTGGACAATCGTCACCCGCAAAGCCGGCCTTGCACATTCCACTGCCATTGTCCACCACAATTGCTACAACGTCATCATCCATGGCTGCAAGACTGGGATGAGGCTGCAAGAGTGGGATAATCAAATCAAACGCATTTGTTCTCGTTTTTGAGTTGGGCACATGTGCCAACCAACTCTCTGAGAGGCAGTCGGGCGGGTAAGGCTGATCCACTCTAAAGTTTGCCATGATGAACTATTAACAATTACATAACCATTAGTTAAATAAGTTATATAGCCATTCATCAACCAAAGAAACACAGATCCGCACGAATGAAGTGTTGTTGGCACAAGAACTATCACAGACGAATCACTAAACAAGAGAACATCACTCCAGCGCCATCCCGAAAAATTCCCATCAACCGCCCTTCGTGTTAAATAAGTATTAGTGATTAACCATGTTTGCGCACTCTGTGCAGCATCTCACTTTCACCTGCTGGTCCCCCACAATGCTTGGATACTCTCAACATCCCTCAACTAGCATCAGAAACAAAAACTGGATAAAATCATCATAAAGTGCAAATCGTTTTCAGCAGGCCAAAAGGCGTGGTGTTGATGCATTTTTCATGTTACATTTGGTCGCTTGGATGAAACAGACTGTAAACAGCTGTAGTAAAGTTTCCAACTTTTTTGGGGGGGGGCTACACTACACCCTTGGTGCCACCTTGTAACTGCAGAATCACATCAGTGTCACGATGAAAAATTCCGTTGCCCCACCTGCATCAGCAGATCAGTAAATCCCAACCGGACATCACTTCGAGGTCTCGCAGCTACCATCTGAAGACATACAACTGTAGCAGGGAAACCTCCTCCGTATGTCATGACCCAAAAAAATGGTACGGTTGAAAAAATTGAAAATCACAACTTGCAAAAACAACGCTGAAAATGCACACTACGTTTTAGTTCACGCAATGGTTTCCGTTGCTTCAGTTTCCCAAATGTTACGATCCTACAATTAAACATTCAACACCGAAGGCTGCCGCAAGAGTGCATGTTTTTTTTTAAGCGTGGTGCAAAGACCAGGTCAAACCCTGTCATACTACAATGAACCAGCGGGTCCCTTTTGCACAGAAAGACCTAGAGAGATGTACCCCAAACCAAACCGATCAAACAACCCAGAAGGCGGGGTATATTAAGATCGATATAAAGAGGTGGGGAGTTCCCAAAGCACCAAACCTTATCGAAAATCAACCAGCCGGAGTATGAACTCCCCAAAACTAATCGATTGACGCACCCAGTCAGCGGACTGCAACAACCTTTTTGGTCACGCGGTTGAATGTTAAATTGAGGTGGCCACTTTCAACCTCTCTGGGTCACTTGATTAAGTTACACGCTAAGACGCCAAGTGTAGAAGTCATCCTTCCAAGTTACAAATCGAAACAAGTTCGAAAAAGAAAACATAAAAACCCTAAACAAAAAAACAACATGTGCACATGCGGAAAATGACAGCACTGTTGGATTCAGAATGCAAACGCTCGCTCATCCTTTTTCGACACAGCGTGGGGAGAATCTCAAACTGTTCCATGCTGGATTTCTCATCCACCATGACGACCTTTCGCCACATCTTCCACATTTCGTTTTCATTTGCAAACATCAAACGACCTGCATCGGTCACATGGCCAAAGTGGCTAATTGCAAAAAAAACATATCCAGCAGCTTCCACAGGCATGTCACCCGCACTCTGTCACTTGTATTCCGTCAGGTCGATGTCCAGGGATCAGCAAGTGTGACAGTGTCGGGTAATGCAAAGGGCGCGATGACGACAGTAGGGGCGGTATCGGGGCCCCCTGTGTCAGGTGCAGCATGAGCAGCAGCTGTAGCGTCTGGCCGTAGCTGCAAAATTTGGTAAATGCTTTGGAAAAGTAACATAGCGTCGTCCAAAGTGCAGCCATTTCTTTGTGAAGGTTCTTATCGTACTTCTCATGGAACCAGTCTGTATGTTCAGCAAGGCTTTGGATAGCCAAGGGTATGAGCGGTGCCCACTGCTGGAACCGGTCGTCCATAATAGAGGACAGTGGAAGGTTCTCCCTTGGCAAAGCGAGCTGAGAACTGGTCTGAACTGGCTGCTCAGGAAAAAGGAGGGCCTCCATCAAAATCAACGAATGGGTCAGTCCGCTCCATAATTGGAACAGGGAATCGAGGAAGCGAGGCCTTCCAAGAAATTGCAGCACGGCTGCACATGCTGCAACAATTTGCTCGAATTGTCGCACGCGGCTTGCAGTGTCATCACCGAGTTGTTGTTGAAGAAAGGCGACTCCAACCGTAGCCATAACTGTGAAGTTGACGATTTTTGGCGTCTGCATCAAAACCCAACGTATGCAAAGGGCGGGAATCGAAGATTGGGTGGGACAAAAACCCACTTGGAACCAAACGTCACTTGTGAAAAAAGAGTGAATGACAGATCGACCACTGAACAGAATAAACAGACATCACTGGAATCGTTTCACGTTTGTTTGGATACAAGAGACATCACAAAAACATGTTGCGTTCAAATTGTGGTACATCCCATGATCCCATGAGGTTGGAACATCTCCAACATTTAATTTCAAACACATGAAATAAACAAGAAAATAAAACGCAGAGTTCGATCATCCGAACGCGCTTGCACACATGGAACAAGAGACATGAACGGGTCGCTTAAGATAGATTTAAAACCAACTACAGGTGCACGAAGGTTCCAAAAACATCGAAGGGTTTTCACTGGGCATGTAATACCCAGGTATATGAGATTTGGTACACGTGTGTTTTTCAAGGCGGTGTAATTTTTCTTGGCTCAAAAATTTTCATAAAATTTTTGCACGCTGTTTAACTTAAGGCGCTATCAGTTCCTGACAGTTTGCTTAAGTTACACCCTAAGACGCCAAGTGTAGAAGTCATCCTTCCAAGTTACAAATCGAAACAAGTTCGAAAAAGAAAACATAAAAACCCTAAACAAAAAAAACAACATGTGCACATGCGGAAAATGACAGCGCTGTTGGATTCAGAATGCAAACACTCGCTCATCCTTTTTTGACACAGCGTGGGGAGAATCTCAAACTGTTCCATGCTGGATTTCTCATCCACCGTGACGCCCTTTCGCCACATCTTCCACATTTCATTTTCATTTGCAAACATCAAACGACCTGCATCGGTCACATGGCCAAAGTGGCTAATTGCAAAGAAAACATATCCAGCAGCTTCCACAGGCATGTCACCCGCACTCCCCACTTTAACCGTTGTGCTCAAGATTTCCTATCAGCTTATTTAGGTGAGGCCTCACCAAATCAGCTGAGAGGAACTTAACAAGGATACCTTGGGAGGAATTCCTAGAAGGGGCATCAGCTATATTACTAGAGGAAGGAACCCTTGCATGCCAAGCTGTTAGGCAGGCAGCATCCTCCTGTTTGAGAAGGGCAGAGACTAGCGCTGACCCTGGCCAAGTCCTCGCGCTGCCACTGATCGCCACGTCCCTGGCACCATTGTTGTCAACATACATGACACAAGGGCGATTTCGGAGCATCTTCCTCCAGAGTTTCACACAAAGCACCAACGCAAGTAGTTCCGCTTCAAAGATGACTGTGGATTTCAAGGGGTACCCAAGAGTTTTTAGGTCAGACCCAGTCAGAGAGATGGAGATTGCTGCCAACTGTCTACCCGTCTCATCGCAAAGTACACCACCGAGGCCGCAAGGCCAGTGGGACTCATCAGGGTTGAAACTTGCATCCGTGAACAAAAGCATTGGCTTGTCCCAGGTGGCTGTTATTTCCCTGGGTCTTGCGGCAACAAGGCTATCTACAAACGCTTGCAAACAGGCAATGGCATGATCCGTCAACGACTCGCCTCTGTCACTGTAAGCATGGGCAGTGATAGCGGATAGGCAGAGTTTTGCGGATCTGCCCCATATTTGACTCTTAGCAAACTGCATCCTACCTCTCAGCCCTAGCGCGCTCTTAGGGCCCAACTTCCCGGTTTTCATTGCTTGCTCTATCGTGGTCTTTAGCTCATCAATTCTTTTCCTAGTGTTGCGGAAGAGGACCAGGCCGGACCTCCATTGTGAGCAATCAATTTCGACCCCTAGCGCTTTGAAGGTGCTAGCAAAGGGGAGGTTTTTGTCACCCTCCGAGACCAGCCAACCTAACAAGCGGAAAAACTGCTTTGTCGCAATCTCCATGGTGGGCACTTCGCTCTTTCTGCAGAGGGTTATGAAGTCGTCGAAGAAGCTACTCCAAGGGAACTTAAGAGAAACACAACCAAGCCACCACAGGGAGTGAGCTACTCTAAGGAATGAATACACAGACCTACTGGCACCAAAAGGCAACGCCCTCATGGAGTATATTTTTGCAGATTTTGTGGAGGGGTCGTAGACAGCAATGTATGAAACCCATCGGGAGCGTGGGGAAACACCAAGCTGACGGTAGGCTGAAGACAGGTCGATGGTCTTGCCCATCCATTCAGTGTCCCCATGCTGACGAAGCAACTCCATGCACAAAGCGGCTACGATGTCAAGAGTGTGAAGCTTCGGGGCGTTCTCAACTTGGACCGTTTGGTTCACATTGGACGCCGTAAAGTCATCGATCAAGCGGATCTTGACCACCTCGCCTGAAGATTGGCGTATCCCAAAACGCCTGCTAACAACAGCGCTCTGTTCAAGAGTGCTCACGTCGATAGGGCCCTCCAGCCAGCCACATGCAACTTCATCCTGCGTTTTGTTGAAGACCTCAGGTCGATCTCATCATCACCCGATGATCGCACTGATGCAAGCAAGGCTACACGCGACGCCCTAGCCGAGGACGCCAACTCATCTTCGGTGATCTTGGCTGGTTTGAAACCTGGTTCAAGAATGGCACGTCAGGTGCCGCTCCGGACAAAGTTATGCCTGAGATTACCTCATCAAACACTGCCACATCAGGATATTGGTAGTACTCAAGCATCTCTTTCCACAACAGCAAACGTTTTGGTGCAAGAATGCCCTTCAATGAAGGGTGCAGAGACTCATGCAATGTCCTTTCTTCGTCACGCAATTCTCGACCACGGTTTAGCCATAAATTCAAGGTGTCTGACCTGTGTCTGGCTACTTCTTTAGGGGACTTCAAGGACAAAAAGTTCAAGACATTCTTCAAGGCACAAGGTAACCTAGTCTCGCTTCCTGCAGGGTGCCCAGCCCAAGAAGCTGCGGAAATGAACTGGTCACACGACCTATAAATCCCAAAGTGTAGCTTGTTCGAGACTTTCTCAACGCAGGCATTGGGTGAATTCACAGGGTTTACCTGGGCGAGACTATGGGATTGGTTACCAGTATTAAGGGTATGGGGTTGGTTACTACCGTCACCTGAATTACCCCCATTACCATTACATGAATTTCCCCCATTTAACCGGAGTGGAGGTTTCTTGAGGAGACATGAGCCGGCTGGGATATTGAACCAGGACGATTGTAACTTGTCCCCAGGTTGGATGGGTACTGCACAGTCAGCTGGCACTTGCACGCTGACGCTTGTGTGAAATTCGGACACCAATGGTGCAATTTTACTGGCTTTTGGCTGCACACCTACTACCGAGCGTAGATACTGATAAGACACGTCATCAGGGGGGCAAAAGGCAACTGGTGGTGGCTGCCAGCCCCTTAAAATGAGTTCTTGGGCCAAGGAATATGCAATGCGATACGCAAGTGGCAAGGGATATGCAGTTTCTTTGGCAGTGGAAAATTTCCGGCCGGCTGGTCCATGAACAACACCCCATGGCTTGTGTTTATGTGAGGCACTGATCCCAGGGCAAACTTGGTTGAGGTGAAGCAAAGTAGAGGTGTTGTGTGCAAGTGCTGTCCATTTTGGTCGGCTGGACCCATAGGCGCAAGCTTGGTGTGCCGTGAATTGCAAACGGCTGGCCAACAGTTGGAAGAAAGTGGTCTTCCAATACAATGACAATCTTGGATTTTCAATGCAAACAAGCTTACCGTTATCAAGGCAAAATTCCGCAGCTGCAGTAATGAAATGATATATGGCATTGGCTTGTGACACACGGAGACGATTGATGCATGACATCTTGGAAACACCATTGGGCTGCACATCCGTTCGCAAAGGCTGGGGGCCAGCAATGAGAAAACCATTGGGAAGCTTAATGGGGATACCTCTAGCTCTGCTACAAGTCCCGCAAGGAGGAGCTGCGAACATACCAACGCAATTTGGGGACTTAAGCCAAGTCCAGCAAAGGTCTCGACCAGCTTTGGTTGTGAGATCGGCGATGAGCACACGCCCAGCATTCTTCTGCTTGATGTGGTCGACGCCAAATGAAGCAGATATAGACCTAACTGTTGGAGGCATGCTGTGACTCGTGCGGAGCCAGCACAAAGCTCAATGATGAATGGGTCTTTGGCATTAAGGCTTTGATCGGTGCCTGAGTTTATGTTCGTGGTCTCAGGCTCATGGTGATCAGAGAAATCAGGCTTATTGGAACAATTATTGTCAACTTGTGCAGAATTATGTTGCAAAAGGGGGCTGTAGTGAAACGGACTTGCATCAGCTCGGTCAAACACAGGGTCTGTACATGAGGAAAATTTGCGTTTGCGAGATGTTTCATGGCAAGGGAGTCAATGCTTCTTATGGTCGGCCATCGAATGCGGCCCATAGCAAATGCAGCATAAATGGTACCCCTTTTTGCAACGGGAGCCCTCAGCCACAGATTCGCGACAACGCTTGAAAGCAAAGTCAAAACAGATTGGTGCACCATCAGGAGTGGTTGCGGTACCTCCTGCCTCTCTGATTTCTTTCGGAATTCTCTGATCCGATTTCTTGCCTTTGCCCTTACCCTTTGATGGTATATGGTTTAGGTCGGAAGCCCCCCTTCTTGCCTCCTTTGGCAGCTCCATAGGATGGGTGGCTCTTGGGTGCAGCATGTGAATCACTTGCAGCACTTGATGATTTCGGTTGAGCCTTTGACACCAAAGGAAGAAGGGCAAAACTCACTTCGTATGTTTTCAATGATGCCTCCAGCTCAGTGTCCATTGCCAAAGCTCCTGCAAGGTCTGGTCGTGGCTTCACATTCCGTTCAATCAATGAGGTCCAAGCTGCTTTGTCTGCAGAGATGAGCTGGGAAACACTGCACCGATTGTAGCCTGTGGGCGGCTCTCGATTCAAGTGTGAAAATAGAAGTTGCACATATTTGTCGTGTCGTGTATACGACATCACACCTGCAAAGTCAAGAGCAAGTCCACGTCGCTTCAAAGCTTCCAAAAGTTGATACGAGGACTGCACATTGGTTTCGATTTCTGCATCCTTGTCTTTCACTATGATCTTTGATGATTCTACTTCAAGTAGTTTCGTCTGAGTCTTGCTGGTTGCTGCAAGCTCTGTGAGTCGGCTGTAGCACTTCTCCAAGGGGATGCAGCGCAGCACATTCTGGTCATATAACTGGGTAGCTAAATCCAATAGTGCATGACTCGGTTCTGCATGGCCTTCAATCAAGACTCCATTCAATCGGTTTCTGAGATTTGCCAATCTGGCCTCCCTTTCGGCTTGAGGCACCTTTCTGGCTGCAGTAGGCTCTGGGTTCGTGACTTTTTCCTTCAACATGGCAAGGAGTTGCGTTTGGCTTTCGAACAAAAGGCGTTTCAATGATGATACTGCTCCAATGGTTGCACCAGGCTCCAATTGCCTGACCCATGTTGTAAAATCATCAGCAACTATTGGTTGGCCAGGCTGGCCATGTGCATATGCCAACGATGATATGGTTGTGATACCTGAGTTTCTCAATGCAATCCTGAGAGCTTGAGGGACTCGCACCTGTTCCAAACGCAAATTGAATTGTGCTTCGGAATCAACCAGAGAGGTCATGGCTCCTACCTGACACGCGAGTGACTACTATAGGTTCAAAAGGAAAGCAATTGATTAAACACAGATGTCACCAAATTGGGTGGGTTTACAATGGTGTTCGAGCAAAACAAGTTTTAACTCTTGCTTAACAAGCATGTTGACGTGGCGTGCATGCAACAAATTCCTTGAACCACATCCAGTTGATGGAATCATCTCCATGCCATACATGTGGCATCATTTTTCTGACATATGTTTGTCTTATCAAGAAAGCAACATCATACGCAGTGACTGGTTTAGCACCGCACAGAAAGCTTCACAGTGAAATGAAAATTAAACACACTGGAAAGAGATTCCATGAATACGCAGCTCAAGCACTGGATTTCTTTTCAACCAGCGGGCACAAGTCAGAGTGCCACGTTCCGTAGTAGCATAAAGGTTTCATCACCTTCTGTTGCATGACTTGCAAAGAACATTCCATGCCGTGGCTTCCGTGCATGGCTCATAAGCTTGCGTCAGCCTCTTTCCGCATACCAAAATTTGTATTCCATCATGGCTGTCGTTCTCATATCGATGCACAAGACGAGATTTTGCATGGACATACCATTTTTCTTCCACAGGGATCTTTGCCCGAAACCGTCTGACTCTTGGAGGGGGAAGGTCAGGCACATCTGAGTCCTCTGACGATAGCTGCCCCTCGTCATCTGATGAGGAGTCATCTGATTCACACTCAGGGTTGTCCCCTGTTGCAAGTTGGGCACCTCCATCATTGCATGGTTCTTCAGGGGAAACTTCAGCCTCCATTTCACAGCACTGTTGCGACTTGACTGAATCCACATCAATGCATTTGTCACCATCGGTGGCGTCTGGGTTTGCTTGGACATCATCAACGTTCACTGCGCCAAAAAAGCGAGATCGCTGTTCATCAGGAGAAAAATTTCCACTGGCAATGCCATCAATAACCCGTTGCAATTCAACCACAGGTGACACCATCAAGTCACGTGAGTATACAGAGAAAGTCTCATTCAAGCATGATGTGTGACGGCCCAGCAATGACCTCGTGGCTGGACTCAAGCCATACCTGGCTGCCCATGCTAATGTTGTTGCCTTCAAGCTATGGCTCGAGAAGAGGGGGGCATTCTCGTCAGGACCAATGCTCGACACTCCAAGAAAGCTCCTTAACATGGCTGATACTTCAGAAGACATCATGCTGCGACCCAAAAAGGCTCCTGACTCGCCAGCTGGTGCCGGCAACAACGGGCCATCGATCGGGTTCTGCAGATTGACACCTGCCTCACAAAAGACTTGCAATGCATCAGCAACCCAAACCTCTCCATTGACGCCACGTGCTGGAATCAAAATGGGTAGCAAACGAGTCTTCAAAGCAGCAAGACGACCAGCCAAGTCTCAATGATTACGAACCCACCATTGGGTCCAAAGTCAGTCTCAATGGAATGGATTGACTGAAAATCACTGTTCCGGCATCGTCCATAAAGGCTAAAAAGGATGTATCCAACGACAGCCCTGTCCATGACATGTAGGTTTCTGTTTTTCAAAGTCGAATGCAAGCCAAGCACTTGTGCCACTGTTAGCACTGCAGCCTGCTTCAACAAACGCTTGCCTGAGAGCATGATCTCAGAGATCCCGACCAAACGCCTGCTTGACACCGCCGTTGCAAGCCCATCAAAACCTAGCACAAAATGAGCAAAACGCATTGCGGACAAAGTGGAGTCTGCTCTGGTAGCAGGTGCACTGGTATCCTTCAAGAAGGTGAAAAACCGCCACAACACCTCCTCACAAAAAGGGTCAATGCTATCACCACAGGCATGCGCAACCCATCGAAGAAAGGAAAGCAGTGAGTTCGCTCTTTTCACCAACGTGGCTGGAGACCTAACCCCAACAACGGCATCTACGATACTCCTGGCACCCTCAGCTTGCAATGTTTCATCACCAAGTGCCAAAATGTGTCAACCGGTGACACTGGCTGACAAACGGTGTCTCAATACAATAATCAGTTTGCTGATGGCTGCATCTCTGAGGCTTGCACGTCGCTCTGCATAGAGTTTGCCATTGGCACACGAAACACAAGATGCAAAAACTGGGTAAGCAGAAGTGGAGCTGGCGGCTTCTGCAACTTTCTCAGCAACTGCTTGCGGCTCCACGCCAAGTCCAAAAGAGCAATCTGCACTGATCTCCATCACTGGTACCAGCTGCTGAGGCACCGGCTCATCAGAAAATATGTCTCTGAAAATTCCAACTTCCCAGGGCATTTTCAAACGACTGAAATCACAATTTGAAAGCAAACATCTTGCAAAAATTGCATCATGTTGTTCACGCGCAAGGGTCGGTGACATGTCTGTCCTTCCAAGATCTGAGGTCCCAGAGCTCTGCACCTGTTGTGGGGCCTCTGCAAGCTCGTCCAAGCGGCATGGGGCGTGATCACCTGACAGCAAAGATCTATCATCTGCACAATCATGACTGAAATCACAACCAGGGCCACCAAAAAGGTCACTAGTATCAACTCCATCAATGAAATGCGGCTGCAACGTCTCATCAAGGCTTGTATCCCGGTGTAAAACAGCACCATCAGATGCATGAGGGTGGAGCACGTCATCGCAATTTGAGTGCAGCTGTAAATCATCTTGACTGTCTGTCATACCCCAGATTAACCGAAGAGAAGCCAAGCAAAGCAAGAAGACCATCCAAGACAGAAGCCAATTGCTCCTACACATATAGGCCAGAGAAGCTGGATTGCATCAAGTTGATGCCGACCCATTGCACAAAAACCCACTTGGAACCAAACGTCACTTGTGAAAAAAGAGTGAATGACAGTTCGACCACTGAACAGAATAAACAGACATCACTGGAATCGTTTCACGTTTGTTTGGATACAAGAGACATCACAAAAACATGTTGCGTTCAAACTGTGGTACATCCCATGAGGTTGGAACATCTCCAACATTTAATTTCAAACACATGAAATAAACAAGAAAATAAAACCCAGAGTTCGATCATCCGAGCGCGCTTGCACACATGGAACAAGAGACATGAACGGGTCGCTTAAGATAGATTTAAAACCAACTACAGGTGTACGAAGGTTCCAAAAACATCGAAGGGTTTTCACTGGGCATGTAATACCCAGGTATATGAGATTTGGTACACGTGTGTTTTTCAAGGCGGTGTAATTTTTCTTGGCTCAAAAATTTTCATATTTTTTTTGCACGCTGTTTAACTTAAGGCGCTATCAGTTCCTGACAGCTTGCATGCCTGAAGATCAAAGCAGTTGACGCCAAGGAATGGTGTATCTGCCTGCAGGATCAAGAGCTGTAGCCAAAGGCTGCTTGAAGCGGCTCAAGCAGCCAACACATTGAGACGTCCAGGAATATGCGAGATGTGCGGAAAGAATTGGAATGTGAAGTATGGTGCAAGAATTTGGTCATCGAAAGGCCCTTGGCAGAGGCCGCATCAGCTGCACTGTTGTCTGTTGCCTGATGGCAAGCCACAGGCCCCCTTGTCTTGGGCAGGGACGCTTCGATACAAAAGGACAATGCAAATTGGGCAAGTAATTCCCATGGCGCGATATGCTTTTGCATGTCGTCCCCAATCCAAGGCCAAACAGTCTGAGCCTCCTCCAAGTGTATTTGAAATTGAAACCACACTGCTGAGCCATCATTGAAAAAGGCTGCACCCCCCATGCCTGCAACATTTTTGGAGGCCATAGCGCCCGCCGTAGCTTGCAATGGAACCGGAGTTGGAGGGCACATTGACGGTGAAAAGTCGAGACCAGCAATTGGGACCAGGCATCAAACGCATCATCATCAAGCTTTCGATGTGGTGTGGTGGAATCAGATAGCCCGACCCACACCCGGCGAGATTTAAGGTGCATAGAGCCCACTTTTTCCAATGTCATGAGTCGGCAACGCGCACCAGTGTGATGCCTGGCAGCAGAGATTGATGAAAATGGGCTAATGTGGATGGTAACCGCAAGCGATTGTCAAGAGCATTGACCAGCGATTGAAAGGTGACATGGTCATACCCACCATGGTTGCAGGATTTTTTTGTAGTGCTATGTAAAGTGGAATGAGCAGGGGCCGCAAATAGTGCCACGCAGAGGTCAACCACAACAGCCTTCCTATCAACGATTGCAGATCCCGAACTGAGGGTTGCTTGGATATACGAAGCACTTGGATCTGTTCAAAGATTCTCTGCAACTTGTCGGGGGGTACTGAAACTGTCCAAACTGAGACTGAGATACGCCACCCAATCCAGTCCACTGTGTCCGACAGCGCTGCTTTGTGCCATGACATAGGCACGCTCAAGATGAGCAAGAGCACCACAGCGAGTGATGCCCAGATTTGCGATGATACCCTATCCAGCCACGCTAACAAGTCGCCAACGTACTGCCACAGCGCCCATGGGCCAGGAGAGCGTGGTGCCAGAGGGCGCTGGCTCGAAGAGCGACCACCTTGTCCTGTAGCTTGGGGACCACGTGCAGCGGGAGCTCGGGAGTCCTCCCCCATCTTCAACACGTCCAGGAGGCGACGGCCACTGCAGCTTGGACGGCAAAATGGGGGTTGCCCGATGTGACAAACGGTCTGATGATTGAAGCCAGTGCCTGGGCAAGTTGAGGAGGATACTCCGCTGTCGGCTCTTGCAGGTACCATCAGGAAGCCGACGCCAACCAACTCGTGAGTCCCAGGAGGGTGAGGGCAGATGTCCGGGCGGTTGGCGACAAACATCCAGGACTTTGCCCAATCTTGCCAAACATGCATGCACAGGCTTGGGCTGCAAAGGGGGCAATGGAGTGGACCCAATCGTGCATCATCTTGTCATCCGAAGTCATCGCAGTCGATGGATTCTCCAGAATCACGAGTCCGGCATGGTGGTCCACTGCCGACAAGAGGATGGGCCCTGTCATGGATGATGGCGCTCTCTTGAACAGCCAGTCAGGTGCTGGTCCCGGGGAGCGAAGAGTGGCCCTGCTATGTTTACTGCAGTATGGTGCTGCCAATGCAGCTCCGATTCTGGCCGATGACGCCAGGCGGAGCACGGTATCAAAGAGGTCGTCATCCAACAAGTCTAAGCCATGAATGAGGGTGATACAGGCTCTACGGCATCACCAAACAAGCGCTGACTGCTGTGCTCACGGGCATCGTGGCCCTTGCGAAAACTGCGGATGGTTATAGATCACCCTTGTGGATATGTGCTGCCTACGATGGAAGGTCAGTCTGGTGCCTCCTTGCACTTGGTCCGCCGCAAGCATCTCTGTTGGACTTCAGCACCGGACACTGGTGTGCATAGCGGCAATTCTGACCTGACTTGCGCTTCCCGAGATGAAAGCAAATACAGACACCTTTTGCCATTGTTGAACTTCTTCACCCATGACTCGTTCGACTTGGGTTTTTTTGCCAGTGGTTGTGATGGTTTTCCATCCCCCTTGAGTCTTGGGATCCTGCTTCGGCTTCTTGGGAATGGGCTTCGGAAGGTCTGGCTTTCGTTTCGGTTGGTCAGGGCGTGGACCTTGGGACGTGGTGCCAATGAACTGTGGAACACCTGCCAGCAGAACGCTACAGTCGACAGTACTCATTCAGCACGTCACTGAGTGACCGTGTTGAGTCTGCCAAGAGCTGTACGACTGCTTCCATGCCACACGATCCGCATCCAAAATCTCCGTGAGAGATGGTGAGCGAAGGTGTTGGTCACGGGGTTTGGACAGCAATCTCCAAGAACTTGGTGTGGAATCGCCTTATGAGATGGGCTTGTCCAAACATGGCAAGGGCTGCAGTCAAGAGGCGCTGAAACCGAGTCACGACCACCTCCGCGGACAGCTGATGATTGATGAAGGCTTCCGGTTGGCCTTGTAACACAGCATCACCTTCGGATAACAATGATCGAAGCAGCTGTCTTTCATTGCGAGGTCGGCGATGCTCTAAGAAGACCTCTTCATCAGCTTCAGAAATCCTGCCTTTCCGGTACACAAGCAAAACTATTGCCACCGATCGCCTCCTTCAGGATGCTCAAAAACGACAGCGATGGGCATTGTGGTTGGGGTGAAGGCGATCTCGTCGCGTAGTGGTATGATGCCCGTCTCAGGACCGTGCATGGACAGATAGCCGCGGATCGATTCCCCCCGGGTACGGGGCCGCGATCGTGACGTGGTAGACGAGTAAGTCTCAAGTACCGTAGACCCGCCGAAAGGCAACGGGCTCGGGCACAAAAAAAACGCATTGTGGTTGGGGTGAGAAGTTCACCTGGGTAGTTTTGGCAAACTCAGCACGGAAGGCTTTCACTTCAACCATCGACAGCTTGGACTTCGCTATGGGGGTGTGTAGAACTTCTGCACTGGACGTGCGCCCTGATTGAACACATCGAGCAATACATTCCTTGGGAACTCGTCGGACCAATGCTGATTAGGGCGAAAAAGTTTGGATCAAGCTGAGATCTCCACTAATTCCTCCATCCCGGTTCCACCGACACGTGGCCACGCACTAAAGAACCGAGGTGAAATACCCAAACGAAATTGAGATGCCCAACCGTATGATGTGTGGGATCAATAGGACCAAGTGGGTCAAGCAGATGTTGAGAAATAGGTACAACGAACCCATCATAACTGGGACAATGACCACATGATGTGAAGAAAATGCTATTTGAGCCTCATGGCTGTCACAGCGGGATATCCATTAAGCTTGAACGAATCCGTGGGCCAATCAGGCGTGACCAAACCAATGGTATCAAGCTGGCTGCGACAGGATGCTTGTGCTGGCTCAGTCGGGGCATCTGCGTGGAGGTTGGCAAGCAATGATGCTGCTGCCTGCCCGCCCGCAGCAAGCTGAACCGGTGCCACAGAGGAGGCCCGCACATGCGAAGCCTGATTTCAATGGACTTCCCTGCAGATTTCCATTCCTTCATTTTCCATTTGTGCATCAATGAAACATGCAGTTTTTCACCTGCGCATTCATTTCCAATTTCAGGCTGGAACATAAGCCGATCCATATAGCTACTTTTTTAGCTCAAACAGATCGCCAGTCCGAGACGGAAAACAAGGCGTGAAGTGAGGAGTTCAAGGTGCCTGCGTGACAGCAGGTTATGAGCCCAAGGGCTTGCCATGCAAATGCAACGAAGGAGAGCAACTAATCAGGAGTTGCAACAAGGTATGGAAGAGATGAAAAAGGCGCAAGAAAGGCTTGAAAGGGAAGCAA
>Ga0126342_10003100_pt1 | contig 27064 bp, 28 predicted proteins | sample Cyp1metagenome_FD_92528 | JGI IMG/M metagenome (GOLD analysis project Ga0126342, IMG submission 92528) | Coral microbial communities from Lord Howe Island, Old Settlement Bay, Australia - Cyphastrea 1 metagenome | ecosystem: Host-associated > Invertebrates > Cnidaria > Coral ...
ATGCCACCGTGGCCTAATTTTCCCCCTTGGCCTTGCTTGGATTCGCAACTTCCCAGCAACACAGAATTGTCTCTGTTATGTCACAATGATGAGTCTGGGCGAACGTTAAGGTTGCGGACAACAATTTTAGTATTGAAACCTACAGTTTTGGGGGCCCATTTCAAGAAACCCCAAACGAGTTTCAGTTTCTTGTTTCATCATCAAACAAACCATCCTTTTCTCAGATGTCGAGCTGACGATCCAAGACTTGCTCCACCATCCTAAAGCATCCTGCAGCCCTTTTTCACACTGATCCGGATTCCTACGGGTCGCTGGTCTCAGCATGTCGCCATGAACATCGACAGTCACCAGATCTGGTGAACAGATCAATGGCAATGTGAACTCTCTGGAATTGCCTTCATGGAATACCTAGAGTGTAGCCTTCTAGCCAATTCGAATACCTAGATACCTAGAATGATGCATTATGATGCCAAACACACCCTAAACTTTATCCTAAAGTATACCTCCAACTCATAGGCGTTCGGCTTCGGAAATCTCCCATATTTTGTAGCTACAAAATCCATTGGGGGTCAAAGCCTCTACAAAATGAGGAACATACTGTACCTTTAAATAAAGGCAAGATCCTTCCTTGCACATGCTAAAATGCCCTCTACGGCTGAGAATGGTTTTGTCGAACCCCCAAGGGTCCTGATTTTGTAGAGGGCTTACTTGGGGGGATCCCAAAGCGCTCTTGTGTTTGCCCCAAGAACGGAACAAAAAACATTTTTTTTTGGTATCTGGTATATGTGGTATGCCAAATTGCCATTGCGAATCCGCAGCTAACTACGCTAACTACCTATCCAAGTCCCACTAGCTTCTGGTGCAGGAGCTTCAGGAACCTTTAGAATCATGGCATCTCGTCCCTCCGATGCAGCTTGTTTGGCCTCGACCTCTGCCTTGCGCAGAAAGTTACGGTTGGCACTTCGACAGAGATCTCTTCGAAAAATGTCCATGGATTCCATGGCTACGTGGGAGTTACGACTTGAGATGCAGATACAAGGTAGGCATACTCTTCATCTAGGTTTTGAATGTTGTTCAATGGGTTTTTTAAGGAGAATTACAAGTGGATCAAGTGGTGGATGTGGTTCAGCCATGCGGGCAAAAACCAAGGGAAACATGGCGTGGGACGAGGAGGCTTACGCTGGTGGCACCTCAAATTGCAAAAATGGATCCAGTCAAGTACCTGGACGGCCTTCCAGTGACTCTGACTTTCGACTTTGACTCCATGCAATCTCTTCTCCATGCGAAGAAAACGGGGTTTTCCAGTTTTCCTATGGGTACCCTTCCAAAATCAGATCAGTTTAGTATTGAAACCTACCCTCTGATAATTTAACACATAGCTATTGAAAATGGCCCATTTGGAAATAGTTGATTTACCCATTGTTTCAGGTGGTGATTTTCCATTGGTTTTTTGTATGTTTACCAGAGGGTAAATCCCATTAAAACACCATAAAACACCATAAAACACCATAAAACCACCATAATCCCATGGTTTTTGGGTATGGTTTTTGGGGATTCTCCATAGCTACAGAAACCGAAACGGAGATGATCACACCCCCCTGGCGCTCCACGTCCAAGATGCAATGGCGGTGGTCATCACTCGTTTGATCTTGGCCCTACGCAGAGAGCTTTTTTGTAGCTATGGATATGACCACAGCAGGATCCACTCATTTTTTGATGGTTCCAAATCATGTTGAAAAGGAAGCAATGGCAATTTGTCCACTAATCTATACTTAAAAATCTCTGAGAAAAAATCTGCGGCCTGCCATCCTCGTCACACTTGGTCTTTCTCAATCTCGCCATGATCTGCGCAGCTCGATTTTTCCACAGAATGGGATTCCCGTAGTGGATCAGCTTTTGAGATCCCCAAATATCCCCAATAAAAATTGGATAGATCTGGATAGTGATGGATAGATCCGCGAACTAATCATCAACCAACATCAACCAACATCAACCAAAATCAACCAACAGGATACTCGAATAAGCCCGGACACATCACGCTGGAGCGCCTTCCTGAACTTTTCATCACCTCGGCTGCTAGGCAGCTTCGATGCAATAGAACGACCTGATCATCTTATGACTTTGTCCCGTGAGAATACCATGGTATACCCATAAAATATATCAAGATCCCCTAAATTATGCCCAGAAATTGCAATTTTTATAAGGAAAATGTTCTGAGATACTGAGATACTATCAAATTTGGGGCCCTGTTTTCAGACAAACCTATATTACCTATATTATCATCCTATATCACCTATGTCCATGTCATCATATCCCTATCCAAAACTCAATCTGTTCCTTAGTTCCTACGGGCTTTCCATGGCCCCTTGGACTTTTGCCAGCAAATGTACATTGCTGGCCATGTGATTTCATGTGTATACCGTATATACCTCTTGTACATTTGGCTGAACTTTCACCTTTTTCAGCTCCCCTTGATCTTGGATTTGCTTAAGAAACGCATGAAAAAATGGAGAAGAAAAAACTATAGATTCCCCAAGTAGTGGATTTCCAATCGGGAAAATAACCATCAGCAAATCGAGCTGATTTTTCCCCTCATGGAAGAGATCAAGTTGTGTAGCCTTTGCGCGGCAGCCCACCATAGTTGCCAAGCTGCGAGCATAAAGTTTCACCAGCTTTGGAGAAAGTCCAGTGGTTTGGCACGTGCCACAGGGTTTGTAGCCTGTGGCCTCCCGTTGCGAGGGGGCCCACCTTTTTGGAGACTTTTTGGAGACTTTTCTTCATGCTGAAATCTGTTTTGGATTCGCAATCGCAAAAACGGCGGCCTCGCATTCGCTGCAATCCCGCGTCTTTGAGGGATCATCAATCCTCAGAGGAAACATGGGAAACCCCAATGGGGGGTTCCCCATCAATGGATGAAAACTGGGGGTAGCCCTGTGACTCAGGAAACCACCACATGATGTAGCCCTATTTCACTTGCGATTTGACTGGGGCACACCATCATGAACCAATGATAACAAGTGGATATGTGGCTGTTTTCTCTTAAATTCTCAGACAAAACCTCAGAAAGAGAAGACTCATGTTGTGGAACAAACACTGACATTGATACATACCGTATGTGGACAGTGAAAATGCCCAGGTATTTTATGCACGACACTGCACAGATATCTACTGTGAAGTGGTTTGTTGATCCTTGTAGCTTGGAATTCTGTCGTAACAAATAACCCATCTGCAGTCTGTCTCCCCTTGTTGCCAGTTTTCACTCAAAAAACTCATGTCGTGGTACTCAAAAAACAGGTCTCCATCAATCGATGTGGCTGCTTCGCTAAGTACATGTAAAATCTATATAAATACTAAAAAATGATGACATCAATTCAAATCACGGAAAAGTTTGCTTGGTGAATGATGAAAATTCCGTTCTGCAAAAGTCCTGCCGTATTCTGTTCATTTTTTCGATCTTGTTCTGGAAGTTCACCCGGGGCACTTTGGGGGTCCTCCCCACAGTCAAGATTCTCCGTCATCTTTTTGGTGCCCGAACACCTGGCTTGTGGCAGCTCCGGGGAAAAATGAGGAAGATGGATTTCAATGAATCACAAGATTCTCATTGAAGTCCACTGAATTTCCAAGACTGTTGGAGTCTTTTTTTCAGTGTGTTGTGCTTCTAGTTGCCCGGAAATCCATCAAAACATCACGAACAAAAAACATCATCTCTGATATCACAGATATCGGTTCCGCGTTACTTCCGCCAAAGGTGAAGCAGTTTACCTGCTGCCCATGGATCGTGGATTGCTGTGCCTCCAACAAGTGAGGAAACCATCACCGAAGCAGTAGATGCCTGTGCGCTGGAGTATCGGTTACCTGGAGTGACAGACACTTTGGAGGTTTAAAGATGTTTAAAGGACCTAAGAACCATCAAATCGATCTCAATTGGCATCAATTGGCCGGTTCATCTTGAGCCATCTATTTGTGGGCAAACAAACGTTGTTGTCAGCCCAAATACGTAAAGTCCATGAAAATTCAAAACAATCCAACAATCCAATGCCCGGTTGGACGTGACAACACGCCACTGACATAGGATCCCCTGGGTTTCCAGCATTTGTTAGGATCCCCCATGTCGATGACATCCTGAGGGCAGATGTGAACCATGCTGTCTGAGTGTCCACAATAAAATGCTGAAATATGATGCGGGTCCAACCCACCCAAAAGTCAAAGTTGGACAATTGAAAAATGTATAAAGTAGACGTGTCATGCCGATTCATGTCGGTTCATGTCGATTCTCTTCATGTTTTTGGGACAATCTTTGGGATGCTGACTTGGGGTCCCCAGGTCATACAGTAACTGTTGACACAACGAACACAGTGCGGCCACACATGCGAATGCGAAAATACATTGTTTACCGACGGCGAACCCCCTGCTTTGCGGGTATGTGTGTATGTATATGTATATTCAATATATATATTATATATATAATTATAATTATATATATTATCAATAATAGTATAAATATATATATATATATATATAATTATATATACATCTGAATGTACATATGTACAATATATATATATATATTACATGCATGCATGTATATGTATACTATGTGCAATGCACTCATAGCCCCGACTGTTCGATCCCCAATACCGCCGAAACTGGGAGCAGCACCATCTTTGCATTGGCAGCGCGGCTGGTCGCCATGTAACTATTAAAAGCAGTCAAGGCCTGCAAAGGTGGAAGTTTACAGGTGTCATTCAGTTACACGCACCACAAACTGTACAAAAGGCAAAGTGTCGACATAACTTTCTCGTTTGTGTGTGCTTCAAACATGCGAAACAACAATAAAGTTCAATGCTTTTGATTGTGTTTTTCCTACGGGGTCCAACCCAAACCACAAAAACGCAGGACACGACAACCTCATCACTTGCCTGCAGGAAGTTCCGTCTTGGCCCTGTAGGCCCTCAGCGGCAATGCAGCCAGACCAACCAGCTTCTCAACCATCGAAAGGTCAAAAATGAACCCTCCCAAGCATTCGACCAACCAGGGACTTCTTATTTTCAAAATGATGAGAGACGCGCATGGTACATCATGGTACATGGTCTCTGTTTCTAAGCCTACAACTCTTGAATTGGCTTGAGGTACTGCCATCAAGCTACAGACCCAAAATGTGTTTTCAAGAAGGTGCAGGATGGGAGAAAGTCTCATGGGTCGTTAAAGTGTTGATGTGGTGGTGCAAGCAAAAAATTACATCCTCTAGACCCTGATCACTTAAAAGATCCACATTTCAGTCTTCAGAAAGTGACTTGATCGTGCCAAACATGAAAATCATTGATTAATATCACATATGGCATTGACATGACATTGCATGCATGTTGGGCAAGTCTCGGACGCGGATTTACGGTGTATGTCTTTTCGATTTGCCCCTTCTTGTGCAACTGATGGTCTTTCAATTTCTAGTTCGAAAAAATCAGGACGTTCGGATCTGTCTGGCAAGCTGCTGTCTATGTAAAATAAAGCACGTCCTAAAAAAAAAATAGCATGGATCATGTTGAGCCGCCTTCCTTAAAGTTTGTGTCACCATGATGGTCATTGCAATCAGAAGGATATATAAGGATATGTTATTCGATCTATATAAATATCGAAGAAAAAAACACAAACAACAACAACGCAAATTGAGGCTGCAATTTTGCAACCCAGTGTCCACTGGCGCATGAAGATGCCGGGGTTTCCTGCTCTCAGGCTCAGGATTGACAGAAACTGCATCGACTAACAAATATATAGTAACCGCCAAAAAATCGAAGAGTAAATCCCCACTAAAAAATGACAAGTCACTTTACGTTTCTATCTTTGAGGGAATACCAAAAACACAAATATTAGCGAAATTCTTGGAAAATTGTCGGATATCACCATCATGGGAGTTGCCGCTCTCGGCACTTTTCATGTTTTTTTTCTGATTCTGCTTTTGCTATCGGGAAGGCTTCAGCAGCAATGACCCGTGGACACGTCTAAGATTCTCGTCCTCAAGTGTCAATGTCCAATCATGCAGGTTTTACCCTCCAGTAAATTAACATAGACCCTGAAAACCACCCATTTTTAATGGAAAACTAGTCTTCCAACCCCTATCTGCCAGGGTCTATGTTAATTTACCAGAGGGTAGTGCAAAGCAAAATGCGCTAAATCGTCGCCATGTTCAAAGATCGCTGGCGCGAAATCACCACGTTGCGATTTGGTTCATGAAAATCTCAGAAGGCCGGATCGCATCCCGTTTGAGTAGGTCGTTTCACCCTGTCAGTATGTAAGAATAATGAGAAACATATCAGCATGTACTAGCTTATACCATCTTATACCTGCTATTACTACTTGATTGTCTTCAATTATCAGCAGCCGCTCAAGTGACACAAGATATTTCACTATGATGAGACCCACCTTCAACACCATGCATGGAAATGATTGCAAAGTATTGCCAGTGCATTCTATGGATGTGGAATGATGTGGATTTCTCTGTCAAACATACGTAAAAAAAATGTGAAACCAACACACTTCCAAATCACAGCCCACGTCGTATTCGGCCCCGGGGGGGTTCCATTGGCAGTGGCTGGCGATTCCACTTGAAGGCCCCAGTGACCAGGAGCTCGCACAAGGAGGAGGACACCGGCAGGTGGGGAACAATGAACACGTGGACCAGTTGCCTAAAAATGAATGAAAATGGATGAAATGAAGAAATGCACGCATGAACGGCGTTCATGAACGGACGGACGCAGAGAGGGAAAGAAGGAAGGAACGAATGAACGAATGACTGACTGACTGAACAACTGAATGAAGCAAGCAAGGAATGGTTGAGTGACTGAGCCAGCTCTTCTCTGGACCCCTTCTCTTAGCTACTTTTCCTCTCGGCTGCCTTCGGCAACCTCTTTGCTGAGCTACTTTTTCTCAGAGTTGCTTCAGAGCTACCTCCTTTCTCTCTCAGCTACATCTTCTGTGACCAAGTATTCTTTGAGCCACTCGTTCACTGAGGCACCTCTTCCGCTCTTCACTGAGCAACCTCTCCTCTCAGCTACAAACTCAGTCTAACCTCCTTCGCCTACAAGTCAAGTATCTCTGAGCCACTCTTTGTCGCCAGCTCTTTTCGCACCCAAATCTTCCCTTCGCGCAGCCAGAACAATGCGTCTAGCAGCCTCCAGTTGGCTCTCGCGTAGGACGCACCAACACATCAACAATTGTTCGTGGCACAGCAGTTCCAATGCGCTTGGCAACGCAAGTTGCAATCCCACATAACCTAAACATGGGCCCACCAACAATTCAAAGGGGAAGGCAGCCGTTCCAATGTGCTTTGCAAACCATGGTTCCAATCCTGCAAAGCACGGACGCACCAACACATCAGCAGATCAGCAGCATCTTTTTGCGGAGAAGCAGTTGGAAAATGCGTTTGGCACACGTCGGTTGCTATTCTGCAAAGGAAACGCATTAACACATGATACCTTTTTTTGCAGCGAAGCAGTTCCAAATGCGATCTCTGTGGCGTTGGCTAAAAAAAGCTGCCTATATTATGACATTTGCTAACTCGAAAGTTTGCTTCAACTAAATTTATTTTGATAATATCATGGTAGTTGCAATTAGTCCTCCAGATTCCTTCAGTGCATCTCTGCTCCTGTGATTGTGGGGAGCTGTGTCAACTCTGCAGTACGAAAATGTGTGCACAGATTACGGGAAACATGCTGGTCAAGGCTACATTCTTGTGACTTTTTGTATGAAACCCCAGGATCGACGGATCGAATCCCGCATTTTGTCAAACTTCCAACGCTCTGTGCATTTTGTCTCTTGCTGGCTCTGTGCCTGAGTCCATATTTCTGGAATCACTCGCTGCAAAAACCATTTCTGGTCACCGCAGAATCGCTTCAGGATCTCGGGGCTTGTTTCTCGCTGACTGAACGCTTCACATGTGCTCCACGGTGCTCAAAACATCCCAATGGACAGCTGGATGGTGAATTGATCGATGGGTGAACTGGATATCGGATTTCGTCTGCAAAGCTGGTTTCAGCATCGTCTCCACTCCAATGTAGGCACTGCACAAGGCACTGAAATCGGAGATCCACCCACGACAGATAAGTCTGGTGACAGTCTGGTGTCAAGTGTTGTGATACTTTGTGATCACCTAGGATCATCTATGATCTAGGATCATCTATGATCATCTATGATCATCTAGCAGATAGCGGCTTGCTCCTCTTCCCATGTCTTGGGCTCTGATGCGCCGAGCATGTAGGGCTCGCTCACGGGCGAGTTCCCAGTTCTGCAGGGCAACCGGCTCCGTCGCCAGAAATAGAAGATGCCAAAAACCTCGGCTGTGGAGCAGCTGTGAAGGCTGTGAAGAAGCTGTGAAGCTTCACCAGCTGAAGAGCTCCGATTTTGAAAAATCACATTGAAAACTCCGATGAAAACTCAGATGAAAACTCAACTAGCTGGCTTCTGATGCACCATGAAAAGCAATTGCGATGATCCTTCGTGATCACTACCGAGAGACATGAAAAGGAGATGCAAGGAATTAGACACCGTGGAAAGGACTGACCGGAATATCACATTCCTCTCAAAGGGACGAAGCATTTGCCATTGCATGTGCTAACAAATCCAGCATCGAACTTTGATTGCTGACCTAGTTAAAGGCTGTCCGATATCAACTACGATTCCATGGGAAGAATCATCAACTATCATCAACTAACTATCTAATATGATCTGTTTTTCTGTTGCAGCAAGGAGGTTTTTGGGGGGTTGAACTGTTTGAACTGTTGGATGGTTTCCCTTCAAAGCCGCAAGCCCCGACGAAAAATTTGTCACCCACGCAACCAGTAAGGCCGCTGCAGCTAGGCGAAGGTCCAGATCCACATGGAGCATCCACCGATTTGGCGGCGGGGTCTGCCACTTTGGGGCCTCCGTCGCCAGGTTCAAAAGACAGCATCCACTTGGCGCATCGGTTTCTTCATGTTTGTGAAAAACGAATTCCCTCGTTAAACTCCTGGTTAGAACATGTTAGAACATGTTACCCCACCTTTTCCAGATCCACAAATTGTTGTACATTGACTATAGTGACATATAGTGACTATAGTCACATGTTTGAAATGAAGTTGGAGAAGGCCCATGGCTTTTCGGAAGTTCAGTCCCATCCCAGCCCAGCAGGAAGGAAGGCAGCCAGGACCACCACCAACAACACCACCACCAACAACAACAACAACAGCAACAGCAACGGCAACAGCAACTCATACAGATACATTAATAAGTAAAGCCTACTCAGCTTCTTGACACTTCTCCGGGCAAGACTGTTTACAAGGACTTTCTTCCTCCCTTGACTTCCCCAAACCGATTGTCTGAAGTATCCACTATTCAAATCTTCTCAACATCCAACACTGGTTCGAAGATGTTGCAAGCATTCATCAAGCCTGTGCTGTTGTTGTTGTCCCGGCTGTGTTTGGCATACGCAGCACCAGCAGCCGCGAGCCACCACCAAAGTTGGGACGGGAAGTGAACTGTTTCACCTTAGCGTGAGAGTGGAAGTCATGGCGTCATGGCTTCCGGAGCAAAAAATCACAAGCAAGTCTCCAACGTATAAGAACAATATCCAACATATGTTGGATATAGAAGAGCCATCATAGCCACAAGGCTGAAGAACTATGCGCCAAGATATACAAAGATGGTCAACCAGCCATGAAGTTCCTGAAGTTGGGCAATGTTCGGTGTATGAATCGTATCTATGGGAGCATTTTTGCGACGCGTTCCAGGTCCAATGAAGTCTCTGCAGCTGATGGTGAAAGGATAGAAGGCTGAAGGATGCTGAAGCTATTCCCAACTCGCCCTGACTCCATCTGATATCACCAAGCGACCCCGGAGTCATCGCAAGTTGATGCGCATGGCACAGGTACAACACCATTTTCATGGGTATGTCCTGCAAAAAAAAATGGTGTGTTCCTGTTCCTGATCATCGGTCCCATTCTCTCGGATTGTACAATTCTAAAATGGATTTAAAATGTTTGTCCTTGTGTTCAATTCCTTTGCTGATCATGTCATGGAAGAGAATCAAAAATAAATGTGTCTAGCTTCCTGCACCTAGTACCCACTCGCACGTGCAAAGTCGTTACCTGATGTTACCTGTATCACCCACAGCGTGAATTTTGGGCCTTTAGAACAGTGTAAAACCCACTTGGACCCCAGTTGGTTCACAATTGCACAAACTTACTTGTGTGCAGATGATCAAAAATGATCCAAACAGATGTTTTACAAAAGATAAAACATCCAAAATATCTTGATTCTTGATATTTTTCAAGTGACTCACTTCCCAGCTGACAGTCCAGGTGGGTGTACAAGGTGGGTGCAGAAGTTGGCACCATCGACTATGGACGACTATGGCTGTATTGATACCACAATGGGGCACCTGGTTTTTGGGGATGGGTATGTTGGGCTACCCCATGTTCAACATATGGGTGTGTCTGAAAATACAGTATACCCCCAAATAGATCCAAATAGCTATTTTGATAGGGAAAATGATGATAATCCAGTGGATTTAGTGGTACACTATTTTCAGACAAACCCATATTTCAACATGTTTCGTTGCGAAACCACTCCTGTCAGAATGGCCAGCAGTTGCCTCTTCTCAGCTGCAGTCTTTACGCTTTGGATGAAGTCTCTCACCAACTGGGGTGCTTCGAGCGGCCACTTTTGTCGCTCTTCGACCTCGGCATTCTGGTCAGTAGCAGCGCCTCGGTTGTGGCCGACCAGAATCGGGGTAACTACTATGGGACCCACAATTCATTGCTCATGTTGATCCATAAACCGGAAGCTGCTAAAATGTCATGTGCAGGGTCACCCTGCACCCATGAAAAACCATGGATTTTTGTAGACCTGGAGCTTCATTTGAGCACAAATAAGTGTTCAACTAAAAATATGTTCCTTTAAAAAGATCTTCGAGCAGGGACGTCTGTGCGCGTTTTTATTGCGTCCATTTGCGGACGTCTGTGCGCTCGGAGCGCGTCCTTGAATGACCGGAAACCGAAAAAGGTTCCGCGTTCGTTTACTCGTTTTTCGCAGCCGAGTGGCCCCAAAAAGGATGACCCATCACATCGGATGGCCCCCAAGTGAGGCCTGGAAAGTAGATAGGGATGTGCATCAAAAGCACGAGGAATTCAGAGGAGTTCCTGGGGCTGGACCGTGCTGGACCTCTGCAACGATTCACCGAATCACCGGAGGAAAACACACACACTTTTTTTGGGCGTCGAGACGGCGCGACACATGAAAGATGTACCCGGCCTGGTAAACTAACAGTTTGCTATTGAAAATGGCCATTGAAATAGTTGATTTTCCCATTAAAAATGGTGATTTTCCATAGTTTTTTGTATGTTTACCAGAGGGTACGTTTTTTCAGCGTTTTTGACCCAGGATCATCATCTGCAGGAAGAAGTGAAGTTGATCCGAGTCGATCAGAAAATTGGAATTATCGATACCTCGGTCAGTCGGATGTCCATCGATGTCGGATGTCCATCGTTCATTGTGAAGGGCCGAGTTTCGGATCTGATCATCCTGATACTCACCGTAGATCTTTGTAGCATATCTTTGCAGAAATGGAGAAAGATCCACTGGATGTAGGGGTACCATGTGGTCGCCGATTTTTGGACAAACCTATAGCTCATCAAGGTCGCTAATAACCTGCGTGTCCAACTTGATATATGAAATCAAGGGAATGATGTGTCACATGATTCGTCATGAAATCTAGCTGGCCACCATAGCGATACAGTTTTTCTACAAGTTCCTGATGTGTGTTCTGGCTGGCAGAGACGACTTGGGAGATACAGCAGTTTTTTGTAGTAGACACAACGGGAGCAACGCATCCCCCTTATTGGACGTCTCGGATGGTTTAATGGTGTGTTCGAAAATGGTCACTCTGCAAGTACCCACATGATAAACATTGATAAACTGATCAACCGTGGGATTTCGGGTACCCAACATGTTTAGATTTTTCAGATTCAAGATATGTTCCAACGATATGTTCCAACCCTAACCATCAACCATTTTTCGACGGGATGCAAACGACTCTCAGACCATCAGTCACTTCAACGTAGCCAAATCGGGGATCTGACAACTCGCCTTTCAGTCCTGGCGAATGCTGGCGTAGCTACGCGATAAGCGTCGCTTAAAAGGCACCAACTGAACAAGAGCTGGTTCTTCAAGTTTTTCCACTTAAGTAATCTTAAGTATGTAGAACTTCTGCAAGATGTTGGATTGACAGAAGCACGATGTGAAAAATGATGCCTTCTAGCAGCTAGGATCTGCCTGAAGGAGGGTTGGGAGGTGCCAAAGAAATGAACAGAACACGCGTGAGATTCAAGAGCTGTATTCAACTCAATGGTTATCAATAATTCTATCAATTAATATCAATTATCTATTTCTGGCCACCAGAAACTTGAAATCTGGCAACTCGACGCAACTCACACCGCTTTGGACTTCTCCCTGTTGGTTGGTGCACCATTTTGTGTCGGACGACATATCTTCCCATGCATTTCAGATTTGTCTTGGTCCTTTGCCGCTGGCGGTGTAGAGCTTCTTAAGAGGGCCATTCTCGTTGGGTTTCATCTGAGCGTCAAACGTTGTTTCCCATCCTTAGCTGGCCAAATGGTGCGCATCCTCTAAGCCACAGTACAAGTGGACAAAATCGTGAAAGTTGACATGTGCCTCCAATCAAATGCGCCATAAACTTCAATGAAGGCCAAATGCAGCCTGAAGACAGGAACTATAGTAACTATACCTTCCCATGATGAAGAATGTTGGGGATGTGCCAACTTTGCATCGATGATCCAAGTATCCATTCAGCTTTTCCAGGTGCCAATCATGATTTCCAGCAGTGTATAGAAAAGGTGTCCGTAGCCTTCGTTTTTCGAAAAAACGCAACGAGGTGATTTCGTGGACTTCATGGCCGGAATTCCATGGAATTCCCAGAAAAACATCTCTGTGGAGTCTCTCTGCAAGTCCAGAAAAACCCTAAATGTCATGGAAAATTAAGCAAGTTCCCAAGGACCCGCATGTTGTACTTACCTCAAATGGGAAGAAAGGCTAAGAATATGCAAAGTGCATTGCCGCCATTCGGAAAAAGCCAAGACAACGCCAGGCTTGGGGATCTGTCATGTATATTCATGTATGCCATTTACCTGCGGAAAACTTGAGTTCCTTTTTGATTCAGGTGCTCTTTGATTCAGCAATTTTGATTTGGAATTCCTTGGCCTACTTCACCAAAATGCAGCTGAGACTACTGCTAGATACTGTTAGTAGGAGTATATAGTCGTTTTCGTGGTTGCAGTCGTAGTCTCATCAGAAGTAGCAGTAGCAGCAGCAGCAGCAGTAGTAGTAGCAAATAGTGATAATAATAGAGTGGATAATGATAGTGGCGGCGGCAGCAGCAGCAGCAGCAGCAGCCGTAGTAGTAGGAAGGAGTAGGACGGAGTAGGAAGGAGTTAGGAAGGAGTAGGAAGTAGTAGGAAGTAGTAGGAAGTAGGAGGTCGTCGTGGTCGTCGTAATCGTCGTGGTCATCATCAGTGGTGGTGGTAGTGGTGGTACTGGCGGTGGTGGCGGCTGTTGGTTGTTGATTGGTTGTGAACCGCTGGCTGCTGGCTGGCTTATGTTCTGGGTGTGTGTGTGAATGAATTGATGGAACACAGGGACTTAGCTTTGAAAACAAAGAAATAAAAGAGCATGGCGTGATTGCAGGCCATACTGAGAAGAGTTACAAGTGACAATCGTGTGATAGCAGACAAGATCCATCATGCTTGTAACAAGAATAAAACGGCCACCTTCCCGTTTACAATGTGTCCAAACATCAAATTCGCTACGTTCAAAGGCAGCAAAATGTAGCACGAGCTCGCTGCAATCTATGGATGTATCTCCCATATCTCCTCAGATGTATCCGAATCTGACTGCGCTGACCATCACTGACCAACACTATGTGAATACAAACCAGGCAGCTTTGCAAGCTCCTGGTAGACATCGTTCACTGATTCGGGTGATGGAAAATTCACCAGATCCCCACCCAAGGCAATAAGATCCACGTCCATCGTCTTTGCAAACTTCAGGGCCTTCAAAAGTTCCCGGCCTCAGGCTGTGAAGATGTCGCAGGCTTTTTGGTTGTCATTTCGAACCAACTGACTGGTACCAAGCTTCTACAAAAAGAGCTCCGAGCACAAGGGTTTGCATATCAAACCAGATGGTTTTTCACTATGGTTTTTCTATGGTTTTTCTATGGTTTTCACTATGGTTTTTCTATGAAAACAAATGATCCATCAAAACTGGTGATTGGTGACCGTCGACTATTCAAACAGAACCTGCTGCAAGAGCGAGTGCATGTGAAAGAAAGAAACACTGATGTGTAACATGAAAACTCGCCCGGTCTCTGAATAGGACCTACACAGACCTGTTTTTTTGGGCGTTTTGATGTTTTTTGCAGTCTGCAAAGCTCACAGACTTTACTTCGTCCACCTTGCAGCTTGAGGGGTGCAGTCAAAGCAAGACGCGGTGCAGTAACTGGCTTCCATCAATGCATACACTCTTCGCATACGAACTCTTCATGCTGTAAAGAAGGTTCCAGAAGTTGGCTATAATAGGCTATGTCTGTATCAAACGATTTAGAACCTATCGTTGGTAGTGAGATATATTGAAACAAGCCGCCGAAGCCATTTTTCAGAGCTTCTGCATATGTTTCTATCATACCAAGTATCATTCTTAGGATCTCTCAACATATGGGGCTTTCCTAAAATGGGGGTTACCGGGGTTACCTCAAAAAATCGACCATTTTTGGATCTCTCAAGCTATGGATTTGTTGGGATCCACCAAGTGAAGCCACCCCAACTGCTTCCCATTGGCGCGTGCTGGTGTGCTTTCTCGTCTCCCAATCTGTGGGGCTCGCGAAGGCCCTGGGTCCCAAGGGTTCAGTCCTACCAGTCAACCAGTGGAAAACGCTTTCGGAAATATAATCTCCATAAATCTCTCTATATATATAGTTATACATACAGTATGCATCACAAAATCATATGTAATGTATGCTTTTGGTATTATGTACATTATGTGTATAGTGTCTGTGTGTACATATGTTACATATAATGTTGACACAAACTGAGGCAACCAAGCTCTATTGCGAAAGATCACCGGATTTTTGGATCTCTCAGGATCAATCCTTCCCCCGGATTTTTTTTTTCACCCACCAGAAACCATGAATTTTCGTAGGCTATGTGGCTATGTATTTATACCTTTTGGGGACACATTTAGGGATGTTTTATGTATTTAGATGGGATTAAGTCGACACATGGGCTCTTCACCTGGCCAAAAAAAAACGATGTGCCCAGAGAGCTACTGGCTACTGCACTAGTATAAGTATACTGATTGGGTGTTAAGTAAAATTAGCACTGTATAAATTACTAGTGTATAAATTGAGGGTGTCCATAAATGGGGGCACCCCAAAATCATTCCATTACAAACCATCCACTAGTCAGGTAATGTAACCAGCCAAGTTGCTCGTGCATACGGTCGGACCAAGGGCTCATGTCGGACGACTTCGAAAAGTGTGTGTCCGGAACATGCAGAATCCTGTGGGGCAGCTGAAAATCGTGACTCGTAGAGCATTTGAGCACACACACACACAAGATATTCAATGTGTATGTATATATATATATGTCTGTGGTATTAAACACAAAATTATCCCATGCCCTTAAGATCAAATAACCCCCCTATGGCCCAAATTGAACAAATCTAGAATATCCTACTGGTATGTCAGGGTTTCTAGGGTGTTGTCCAACATGTTGAAGCCAAAACTTGCTTCCACTGCGAGAAAACCTGTGTTTGGTGCCTGAAATCTGGGGGCAAACAGAAAAACACATTGGTTTTAAATGTTTTTAGTAACTTGAGTTACAGTGCCACGAAAAGAATTAAAGTGACCGCTTTTGGTATACCCAATTTTCAGGACACAGCCACATAATTACTCAGGGTTCACTTTTGATGATGACTGCCAAGTGTTCATCTTTCAAATCACGTGAACAGGTCAATGTAGATCTCAGCCACTTTACAAGATATATCTCGGACCATTGGAGCCAAGGGTTGGCCGAGGGGTACTTCCAAAAGCTCAAATAGCCACAAGGACATGGAAAAGCCTGACTGAGGTATCAAGAATTGTTGCGGGAACTACTTAATGATGTGTTGTTGACTGAATGATTGGCTGAATGATTGGCTGAGTGATTGTCAGTCAGTAATCGAGTGGGTGTTCAAAGGACTAGGCAAGCAAGGCAATGGCTTTCTTGGGGCAAATGCTTGAGAGACTGAGGCTGAATTCCATGAGCAACCATAAATGGTAGTCAAAACCTATTCTTAATATATATATATATACTATAACTTAATATTGGTGGGAATAAACATCCATTAACCATCATTAACCATCCATTAACCAGCTGTTTCAGGGTATATGGTGCCGCTTTGCGAATGTTTTGCACCTGACGATCACCTCCTCAGTGTGATTGAGCACATGTGGAGCGACCTTGCGACATTTTCGCCCAGCAGTTTACCCTCTGGTAAACATACAAAAAACCATGGAAAATCACCATTTTGAATGGGAAAACTCACTATAAATGGCCCTTTTCCATAGCTATGTTAAATTACCAGAGGGTACAGTAGATAGTTTGGTTCAATTGCATACGATCTATGGATCTGCTACATGTAGCAACATGGAAACTATTCATGAAACCTGTTGCGGGGAGAATAATCTCTATGTCATGCAAAAAGTTGAGATATTCCGCATACCTACGAGTATCACATCCTATCACTATAATATACCATAATTATATATAATTATCTATAATTATCTATAATTATCTATCATCTCCGGTTCAGAAAGGGCGTATGTTCCACGACACTTTTGGACCGACCAGGAGCCCAACAACTACAAACCTGATGACTGCCCTCATCTCCGCCAAGGGGCCCCAGTGGAAGACAACAAGGAGGCATTGAGCTCTACCAGTTCAACATCGTACAGGAAATGTGACCACTGTGCCCAGGCATCGGAGAGCTGCCGGAGCCGGAACTGACTCATGGCGCCATTCCCACCCTTTGAGTCAGGGTATCAGGCGGTTTGCAATAGTTGAATTGCAACTTGGAAGACATTCTCAAAGAGTTGACAAATGGTGACTGTATATTATGTACTAACAATACGTTGACAGTATGTTGACAGTATGTCTCTGCCTGTGTGTCCATGTCTCTGACGTCTATGATTTAGCCGGATCATGATCTGAAAATTCAATGGAGCAGCTGCAGGAGCAGTTCAATTGGCGAGCAAAACTCAACCCAAAAAAAAAAGGATTGGGCCTCATCTGCCGCGGCGTGCACGCTGACCTTGATTCAGATTGCTCAGATTGCTCAGATGGCTTTGCATGCTGGTTGATACTTGAAATATGCTGAAATCTGAGGGTTGTATCAAGTTGAATATGATACATACATACATACATACATACATACATACATACATACATACATACATACATTACATACATACATTACATACATACATACATACATACATACATACATACATACATATATATATATATATCATTAATAGGTGGTAAGGCCCTCGGATGAAACAAGCGTCGGAATCGGTGTTTGTCCAAAACCCGTTCAAGCTGCTCAGCAAACAAGCAGGCTGACAATTACTACACCATAAGAAGCAGCTGTATCTGTATACTGTATATATGTATGTATTATATTATTATATAGTAATCTATAGATATCTATAGTACATGTGTATGTACAGTATAGCATGAGCTGCAAATAAGCAGATGTGTGCACACTTCACCAGCCAAGACTAGAAGCCTTCCAGCCTGATGTGTTGAGGCATCCCTTCTCCAAATTTACATAATTGTCCAGTGAATTGTCAGGTAAATTTTGTGTATACAACTCCTATCCACAAAAGGATAGAAGAGTATAAGACAGCAATTAAGATCCTAAAATAGTACGACCCACTACAATTAAGTCACTCAGAAATACTCAGACCCACTAAGTCACTCAGAAAGACATAGAAATATGAAGTAAGACCCTATACCCTCTGGTAAACTAACATAGCTATTGAAAATGGCCATAGAAATAGTGGATTTTCCCATTAAAAATGGTGATTTTCCATAGTTTTTCGTATGTTTACCAGAGGGTACTTCCTACTTCTTCATACTTCTTCCATCTTTTGAAGCGGCGCCTGGGCCCCCTGGCACGCCTGACACGGCCCCGGACTCCCTGGCGGCCCTGCGCCCGGACCCCGCCAGTAACGAGACCAAGGAGACCTGAGAGCTGTACATTGAACATGAAGGACAACATGAAGAATGGATCTAAGATGATCTAACATGATCTAAGATGATCTAACTCGAATGAATGTTTATCTTGTTGATTCATTCATGACTATTCATGTACATTAATGTTAATCTTGATGTTGGATGTGCTCAGTTATCCGCTATCCAATAGCTATCCCGACATGCTCTTGGCACATTGCCTTGCTGTCACAATCTTTCGCCATTGGAATCCCACAAAGCATGTCGCCGAACAGCGGGAAAATGTGGGAAAGGTGGAAACTCCACTGTTGAGTCGGCGGTTTTTTGAATGAACTCTCTCCTGTCTGTGGAGGCACTTGATTCAACATTCGTGGAGTTTCACAACAGTTTCACCATTCGCGGACCATTCGCGCGTTTCCGTTGGTGAAATCTGAAATGCTGATCAAAAAAGGGTACCGCCAAATCATCATCCATTTTAGTAAGATTTTACCGGAAAAAACCATCCAGCTGTTGGGTCATTTATGGAAACCCCCCTAACAATGTCATGCTGTCATGGCTGTGTTCAACCGACCTGGGAGTCCATACCAGCCAGGACAGGAGCTGTCGAAAAGCTTGGCAGTTGAGGTCGACGCGGCCTGCTTGGAGGCCCTGAATTTTGACCCTGGGGGGCCATGGGTCTCCCATGGGATTTGTCTGTGTGTGAAAGGGTGCGAAAGGGTGTGAAAGGGTGTGTCTGTTTCTCTCTCTCTCTCTCTGTGCGTTTGTTTTTCAGCTGAGCAATTGATTGTTGGATCAATTCATGAGCTATGACACTTATGACACAGATATCAATTCAAATCATTCAAGGTGAGGCCTCACCTCCTGTGGCCTTCCTTGAGGACTGGAAGGCATGGATTGGTATAACCGGTATGTCAACATTTCGTCGCAAATCGTACATCTTCACTATGTCCAAACAAAAAATCGACAGATGCAACAGATTCGGATCAGAGTCCTATCACTGGTTGGTGGTATACCTACCCCTCTGAAAAATATGAGTCACTTGGGGTTACTATTCTCAATCTCAATATATGGAAAAATAAAAGCCATGTGGCAGTGTGTCAAAACCTTGTACCCCTGGTGAACATCAAAATAGCTGGTAAATGGATGTTCATCCCACTAAAAATGGTATTAATAGGTATTGATCCATAGCCATATGGAAAAATAAAAGCCATGTTCCAAACCACCAACCAGATCAGATTCGTTGTTCCAATCGCCCTGCCTCAACTCCGAAAATGTCGGTACAGGACTTTGCCGCGAGCCGAGCGGGACCCAGCAGGGCCTGGTACCCAAAGATGTCCAGTTTGAAACCGCCGGATTTTTGTTACAAAAGGGCTGTGAAAATGCTTCGAGATCGTCATGTTCGGATTGAAATGCATGGTTCATCATGCTTTTTTATAGTGTTCAACAGCATCTAATTCTATCTGCAAGCACATTGACATCAGATTTGGGGGAATCGAATCTACCGAATCGCCACAGAAAAATCGCGAGTTTCTCCGCCTCAGTGCCATCTTCGCCGCAGCAAAAACACCAGGACTCTACAGCTGAAACCAGGCGGCCAGCGTCGAAAAAATGGCCGGTTCAACATGGGAAACCAGGATGGATCGTGAGATGTCTTGCGAGATGTCGCTGCCCTGTATGGTACTGTTTGGGAGTCTGTTGGGGGAATATCGGTGCTTGTTTTCAGACTCTTAGGTACTAGCTGTAATAGAAGATGATAGAAGCAACTCACCTCTCAATACCAGTTGCGACTTGAAAACAGCTGAGTCAGCTGAGCCACCAGACTTTCTTCTTCAATTTCTCTGAGCCACCCTTTCCACCCTTGCCTTTTCCTTCACGCTTCCTGGCGAAGCAAAGGTAGCATCCCCTGCAGTCATAGCGATCCTCCTCCCATCCTCCGTGACAAGATCCACGGAACCAAGGTTTCCGTTCATGTGTAACTCATTGTATCGAATCTTGGATCGGGATTGCCAGAAAAACTTTGAAAAGCGCCAAAAAATGACATTTCATGACATTTCGCTGGTGGTATCATATCGGGTGACTCGTTTGCAAAGTGTGGACCGTGCGCGCGCCGTGAAACGCCTCTCCATCCACTCCCAGCCCTTGCCACTGTAGGTGATAAGCATCTGCCATGGCAGCTAGGCTCTCAGGCTTTCATGGCATGTCTGACCCATTTTTCTGTCTCAAGATGGAGGTGTCCATTAATATGGCTACCTCAAAATGGATGGTTTTTTTGATGGAACATCCTATGAATCAATGGATGATTTTTTCGGGTACCCCCATGACTTGGGAAACCTCAAAATGACAATAATCATGAGGATAATCGTTCAACCGCTACATCCACGAAAGCATACTTTGACTTCAACTAGTGACTAGATGTGGTAAACCACTGAACCATCACCAGAAATTGCTGCTAAAGCGTCCAGCCGCGTCCAGAGAATCTTGGCCCCCAGCCTGGCGAAAGCCATTCCCCAGGTGCCCAGTGACATTCAACGCAACCAGCAACGGCGACCTGGTGGCCGCTATGGGATTCACCTGCGACCGTCATATCATGATGAGCCATGGACTGGTGGTTGATGTTGTGGTTGATGTTTTTGGATATGGCAGTGTGTCAAAACCTTGTACCCCTGTAGTTCACATCAAAATAGCTGGGATTTATGGATGTTCATCCCACTAAAAATTGTATTAATAGGTATTGATCCATACCCATATCTCTGGCACTGTTTAGATGCAAATCACTGACAGGACGCTGCTTCATTGACAAGTAAGATGCCCTCTGGTAAACATACAAAAAACTATGGAAAATCACCATTTTAATGGGTAAATCCACTATAAATGGACATGTTCAATAGCTATGTAAACGTTTACCAGAGGGTACCATTGTCTCATTCTTCCCATGCTGCCATACGGCAATCTATTGATATGAACGGACGTTGCCCCGTCTGAGATCCAGCTTCCGGCATGGGGGCCACAAAGAGTCTACCGCCTCCTAGCACGAAAATAGGCCATCAGTTCGCGTCGCTTGGTGTCCCTGGTGTCTTGAAGAATGGGAAAAAAACTAATGAAAATGCATAAAAATTGATTTAAAAAAATTGATAAACATGCATAAACATGCATAAACATGCATGAAATTTGATAAAAATTGATAAACATGGATAAAATTGATTTAAAAAAAAAAAAAACCTATAAACATGGGCAGAAACACTCAGTGGAAGGTGCAGCCAATGTCAGCAAATTGCATCAAAAAATCAAGCGTGTCCTCCTTCCACGCCAAACTGTGGCCAAAAAGAATCCTGCAGCAAGAATGACATCCGTCCCAATTGTACAAGTCAAAGAATCTTCGCCACAACGGTCGCCAACTCAGAAAAAAATTCATGATGGACCCCCTTTTTGGTAGACATTGTCTTTCAAACAGCAACAGAGATGTTCGAGTGTTCGATTAATTGCCAGCAAATAAGAAGCATGGATGAAACTGAAGAATTCTCCATTCGGATCTTTGAGTTTGCCATGCGTCCATGGTTCCAACACAATCTTTCTACACTTTTATGGACACTTGATAGCCTTTTAGTACCTCTTGGAGAGCTTCTTCACCAAGCTTCGCACAGAATCCAATGGAGAGCCCTGAAACTCACAGCTGTCATGGAGCTCTGGGTTTCTCTGGTTTTATGCCTTTCTACCTGAGCCATGATACAAACGTTACATATATTATATATAATTATAGATAATTATTTATATATATATATATACAATTATATATATATATTCATTTATATATATAATATTAATATGTTTTTTCTGTTCGGCGTTCAGCTACATTGAGCCATGATTTTGCAGCCGAAGCAAAGAGGTCTCACAGTGCCTCACATTGCTTTCACTTGGCCATCCGTGAGTCTTCCGAAACAAGCTGAAAACACACATCATCGATGCTAAAGTGAAGGATCACCAAAAAACTTACATCAAAAACACCAAAACATCGAGATGAGAACCACCGATGTGAGTGATCACAACATATCATAACATCAAAACTCCACCCCTGAAAACCATCAATTCTTCACTAGCAATGGTTCAATATTCTCGTCTTGATGTAAAGGGATGTAAAGGGAACCTCTGCTGACATGGACATGTCCGGCACTTCGAGTTTTCCAGAATACATACCAACCCCAAAGGCAAGGTTTCAGGCTATGGGTGTGTCTGAAAATTTGATACCTGAAAAATCATTGGTTTATCATGTTCCCCAAATGGGTTTTGCCTCAACTGTTGACGCCTGTCTCCCCAGCTACTCGATTTTTCGACCGGAACTGTCACAACACACTTGGTTTGTGGTAGGTCTTTCTCCAGCCGCTGCATTCGCAAGTTGCAGGCAACAGCATGAGATTGGAAAATCATGATTCAAATGCAAAGCTCTAGTGTGGACACCACGGAGATTTCTAGGATTTTGTGGGTCATCGAACAAATGTTTTAAAAATATTCAAACACACCAGGTGTTGTTTAATTGCATTTTGACAGGTAAACAAAGCCCACAGCCTAGGCTCGGGCTTCCACTTGAAGTACTTTGGTTGGCATAGGTAACCCTACTAGTACAAATGGACAACTGGATTTGGGGCCTCAAAAATGATAAAAATGGCGAAAATCTCTACATGTTCGAGGATCTAACTAGGGGAAGAAAACCAAGTGAACCTGATGTGTCTGACGCATTGCCCCACGCTGTGCAAGAACTGCCAACTTCGCTTGCAAAAAACGCCGCAGAGGCAAAGTCCGAGAATCGGCTGAAAATTTGCCAGCCGCAGCACCAAAATCACTCGATACCACTGGAGATTCAGCACCTGATTTTCATATGGCTATGGATCAATACCTATGAAAATACCATTTTTACTGGGATGAACATCCATAAATCCCAGCTATTTTGATGTGAACTACAGGGGTACAAGGTTTTGACTCATGATCTTCATATCGTGGTCATGGAATGTCATGGATTGGAACTTGAAGAATCAATCTTCTTTGTCCGAGCATCCAAAACAGCCCCGTATTGGCCGAGGACCCAATGATGCTGGACATAGCTAGTTTCAGCCCAAAATAGTGTGAATGATTGTTTTGGTGAATGTTTTTCATCAGGTTAACGCGAAGTGTTTACGGAAAATGATCTTCATGTTTCTCACCAAGTCCGATTTTGTCCTTGTCAATGTGAGACTGGTGATGATATTTGATCTAGGAATCTAGTTTCGGCAGTTCGGTCGCCCTGGGTAAGATAGATACATGAATATAATGATGTTTTATTCAACAAACTGCTGCATAAAGTCTGAACTGATAGGATCTGATGAGAGATGGGGGAGTGCAAGAGATAGCGTCGGAGCTAAGTCCACGGTCCAAAAGAAAAGTGAGAGAGGGAGAGAAGTACTAGTGGAATAGATGCTATTTAGATTCGTTCAGTTCCCCGTCGGTGCTTTCGTGTTCCAGAAACATCTCCTGGATGCTGTAGCAATCCTGCGCCAATCCTGCAAGGGTGACTCCATTTTTGTACTTCCAAGTCTATAACCCATAGGATCCATGTATGCTATATATGGTAACATTTACCATCAATATACCGTAATATACCCCCTTTATGTTAGCATATATACCGTATACCAGCACCATGGATCCGTCATGGGTAATGGGCTCAGTTGAATCCTATCATTTGGGAAAACGATGAGAGACTCGATTCGTAGCTCCAAAATGCTCCCAAACTGAATAGCAAATTATATAGGGAATTTCTGGATACCCATAGCTCCTTAATTAGAGCTCCTGAATGCCTTTCCGGAACCTAACCACTGGATAGAAGCGATTTTTGACACTGAAGCTCTTCAGCTTCTGGTGCTCTCCGGTGATCGAGTTCCACAACTTTCGGAGGCAGAACGCCCGGTACCGTCATGGTTTTCGTTGCCGCAGCTGCTCAATGCACACCCTGACAATACAAAAGCTCGAGCCCCCACCGTTCGATGTTGAGAATGTTGAAAGAAGAAATGGGTATGGGTCAATACCTATAGATACATTTTTAGTGGGATGAACATCCATAAATCCCAGCTATTTTGGGGTTCACTAGGTACCAGGGTTTTGATCCATCCCCAAATGAACCTTATCTTCAGTAATGGTGGTAAAACAATGTCATAAACCACCCATGACTGGGAATGGATAAACATACCACCTATAAACTTGGTGATGACTGGGATGGTAAACATGACAGCCAGTTTTACCCACGAGGAAGTGATGTTCGCCAGTGCCAAGACTATCGGACTATGCACTACTATGATCTACTATATACCCCAAATCATCCATCTTCAATGCAAGAAATCATAGAAAGGGTTTGCACATCAACAGTACTAGTATTTAAAAAAAAAAAAACGTGATTGGAAAAGGGACATGTTTTCAATCATGAACACACAGGTGCCACGTCCTGACATGTAGATGTTTTTCAGAAACAAGTTCCGTGGGCCACGTCGGAAGCGGTTTTCTATCGGCTACCCTTAGACAACCTTACGATGAAGCCTTAGCAAATCAAGCCGAATACGTCACCAGCCGCCTCTTTAGGCCTTTGGGGCAACCCCCCAAATTATACGACTTTTGGTCACTTCATGTCATTTCAATCTGCAAGAAAAGGTCGAACAGAAAAGGCGGAGGCAGGCCTGTACAAGCCCTGCCCATAGAGCTTCATCCGGGCTGCAATGGCGTATTGCCGGGAAGTTTCGCCCAGCCCACAGGGCGGGCCGTCAAAAATTCGTCAGCGTCAAAATTTCAGGTTTTTTGTCAAGATCTCGAAAAAACCATTCGATTAAGCAACGGTGAACCGAAAAAAATGAAAAAACCCGGTGAAAACCGAGCTGTTTTAAGGGATTGACCAGTATATCAGGGTCTCCAATCCAGTACCAATCCAGAAACCATTCGAGTGTAGTTTCTGCTCACATCATTCTTGACGTAGCGAAAAGTAGTTTAGTGTTTTTGGACACTATGGTCTTTTGGGAGGGTGGAGTGAAGCAATTACACCTAGGCGACTTCATTTTTGTAGTGGACTACCACGTTGCTGACGTAACGCTAACATCTAGGCGACTTCGTTTTGTATGTGTTTGCTTCTACGTTTTTGCTACGCTCTTGACCTTCCATGAATTCATGCTACGTTGTTGCTACGGTTCTGCTTTCTTATCGAAATGGGTTGTCTGTGGATATAATTATATACATACACAATCATACATATATTACGAACTTATTTATAGACAGTTCGAATTTACGTGACAATACATTAGACAATCACATGTGTTCATATATATACATATATATATATGTATCATAATATATATATATATATATATTAGAAACTATATATATATATACACAGGTGCCCGAACGTGTTTCACCAGATTTGACCAAAATCACCGAAAGGAGCTCAAAAACACCAGCGGCTGACGGCGTGATGGGACCGTTTCTTCAGTATGTTGTTCTGTTATTAATGGTTATTATGGAAAATACTATTTCTAACATACTGAACCATTAGTTCATATGTTAAATTATGGTTAAATTATGGTTAATAAACTGTTATTATGGTTATTATGGTTCTTCAGTATGTTCAAATCATAAATGGGGGTACCCCAATAGCTGGATGGTTTATTTCATGGAAAATACTATGAAAATATTGATACTCTGACAGGGCTGCAAAAATCAATCAATTTGTGAAGCGGCTTGCAAAACTTCCCGGCGACAAGTGCAGCCCAGCATTCCTATGATACACTTTGCACATCAGGAAGCCACACGGGATTCGACATGTCGCGCCGACTGTCACAACGCTACACCGGTTGAACTCTTGCGGAGTCGAATCACTGCTAGAGCACGGTCATCAGGTCATCACTTGCAAACAACGAATGAGATTTGGATTGGCAAAATCACGTGAAACGATTCCAATGAACCCTGCCTCAATCTGTCGAGATTCCCTGCCATGGTATGGTATCACTTTCGCTGATCAAAAAGATGGAGGGCCTAATGTGTAGCAGTTCGACAAAATGCTCTTAGCACAATCTTTGTGCAAAATCCTCAACCTGCGTCAGCTTGATGATTTGCTTGCGTGAGGTTCATTCTTACATATCACTGACAGACAAATATATATATATATAGTAAAGGATATTGAAGGATTGCAAAGGTGTATTTCTAGAGCGGCTTTCTTTTCGAAACCGCAACATCCAAAAATCCACCAGGCCAACATCTGTTCGATTCTGCTGATCTTCTGAAGAAGATGTATCTAGGCCATGATGACCACAACTGATGCTTCCCTTCTCAAGGGATACCAAGGGGATTTACCTTGCCTGACGAGTTTGCCCCTATGCAAAACATAATTTTCAAAGCCTGTCACAATGCCGCAGGTGTGTACTGAGTACTGTACAATACTATATTATTATTTGCAAAGTGTGTCTTTACACATTATAGAAATGAATAGAACTTATCTCAAAAGAACTGTGCCGCTATTGTGATGTATTGCAGAGGGTTTTTGAATGCTCTAGGATTGTTTTGTGTCGGCTGCCCTGATCTTTGCAACTATGTGTCTTCAAAAATAAACATCAGAAAGATAGTTACATTATCTCGGTATTCCTTTCGGGGGGTTTGAAAAATATTAGCAGAAAATGTGAAAACCAGGTGCCACAGTTGCAGAGAAACGAATGATGTTTCTACTATTGTTTTTATCATCATGATTCTTATTAGTA
>Ga0126342_10003101_pt1 | contig 27063 bp, 28 predicted proteins | sample Cyp1metagenome_FD_92528 | JGI IMG/M metagenome (GOLD analysis project Ga0126342, IMG submission 92528) | Coral microbial communities from Lord Howe Island, Old Settlement Bay, Australia - Cyphastrea 1 metagenome | ecosystem: Host-associated > Invertebrates > Cnidaria > Coral ...
AAGCTAGTTAAGCTTGAGCCAAAACAAGTTAGTGAAACAACTATACAACATGCATGTGAAACATGTGTGAAAACCGTGGCAGAACTAACACTACTACGCAGCTAGACTAAGATGTGTCACAATATATATACATACAAATACATACATACATACATACATACATACATACTTACTTACTTACTTACTTACTTACTTACTTACTTACTTACTTACTTACATACATACATACATACATACATATATACATACATATATATACATACATATATATACATATATATATATATATACATATACATACATATATACATACATATATACATACATATATACATACAACATATATACATACATATATATATATATACATACAACATATATATATACATACATATATATACATACATACATGTATATATATATATATATCCATACATATATATCCATACATATATATCCATACATATATATATATACATACATACATACATAGATACATAAATACATAGATACATAGATACATAGATACATAGATACATACATACATACATACATACATCCATCCATCCATCCATCCATGCATCCATGCATCCATGCATCCATGCATCCATCCATCCATCCATCCATCCATCCATACATACATACATACATATATATATAATATTAATTACACACATGTGTATATATTATATACGCACCATGTATACACATTTGTGTGATTGTGGGTACAGGTATTTAGAAACAGGTGACGTGACAGCAGGTGTCTGGTGGTGACATCTTGTAATGCAGGATCCCCAAGTATAGGGTCCCTATCTATCAACCACATTGGGATAAATGGGAGTCCATTTGCTTAATCAGATGAATCATCCCATATTTATTGGGTATGCCACGCGATAAGTCTTTGTTGGCAAAACCTCCTTATTGTTGGTGAAAGCTGCAACTCCTGGGGCTTTTCAGCTGAACTTCGGTTGCTGAAATCCCCTTCATCCGCATCCGCATCTTGACGGTGCTCATGTTCTGGCCTATCCTGCAAGCGTTTGACGAGTGTCTTATTTCTGACGGTTGGACATCGAGACTTCATGCTTTATATCAGATACGGTAGATACGAATGGCTCAAAGGACAGGGGGGTAGTGGACAGTCATGGTCGGCAGTTGCACCCACCATCAAGTGCTGGTGATGAATTTTCAATGACTTAAGATCTTTTCTCTGGTGTGTAAGGGTTGCCATGGACGAATGGATGAGATTCCTTACAAGGCTACCGAACTCCCATCCATCAAGCCTAATCAAGGCTTGGCATCTTCTGAAGTCAATTTGCGCAAACCAATCTACCGTAGTGAATTTCTGAATGCCATTGATTTGCAGCCAACTATAGCTAGGCTTGTCAAAGTAGGGCACCCCATTTAATCCCATGATGGATCATCATTTCTCGTTTGATGTACATACTTGTGGGGACACATCCATTAAGCACAATTTGGGCAATGTTCACTGTTAAATGATCCATATCCTATGGCATCCCATTCATAGCAGTTTTTTCATCGCATGGCATCAGATGGCGGCCTCGCGGGGTTATGCCTTGCTGCTCCCCTCGCGGGTTCTTTCGGAGCCAGAGACTCTGGAGAGCGCTCGCGCGGGGCAAAAGCCTCGAGGCCGGGGAAAGCGTGGTGCAGTGCGTTGAGTCCCTTTGTTGGTGGATTCTTTGTTCTTCATGGAGTAAATGGAGTTGAAGTGTTAGTGACTCTGTTAGTGTTGAAATGTCTGAAATGTCGAATTTTGATATTTCAATGGAGGAACATGAGGTTTGAAACCTCCCAATATTATTTGTTGGTGAAGTCCCCACTGATCTCCCCATTTCAATGTGCCATCTTTTCAGATGGGCTGCCAGAAACAATTCTCAGGTAGCAGCTCTGGTGCCCCCGTGACGCTTCATGTTTATAGCGTCTCTGGCAGTCAGACCGTGTGCAAGGTGAGTCGCCTGTTTTTTTGGCGGATGGTGGTGATGGCGGATGGTTGGGTGATTGTTCCCTTCGGTGATAAGCACATGATGGAATCGGGAAAACCGGCTGGAACTGGATCTGGCATCTATTGTGATCTCATTTGGGGACCCCGTGGGTGATTTTTGTGGCTTATATTCCAATATGAGCTTCATGTGAAAATTGAAGAGCCAGGCACCGCACTAACCTGGTGGCAAGCGACGCGTTTTCCTGCGTTGTCATTGATCCACAAACTGTCACGATTCCTAGAATTTCTAGTGGCTCATATGATTCCTGTTAGGTATTCATCCAAATTTATTGGTCCCTAGAGTTGCAGTGGTTAATTGGGAATGAATGAAGCTATATAAAGTCATAGTCGATCGTCAAAGAGTTGGGTCAAAATTGGATATGCGTCAAACCATTCGAATCCGATGAAACACCATATTTGGGGGGATGAACATCCATTTACCAGCCTTTTGATCGCCAGTTGTCCCCCAAAATGTGGATGGCCGTCGCCGAAAGCCAGGTGAATCGCTTTCTGAGTCACCTTCGCACCGGAGCCTACCACACGGCCGTGGAAGTGCACGGCAAGGACGCACGATACAGTTTACAGGGGGTTGTTGGGCTCAAGAGATTTGATTGACATTTGCGTTTTTTTTTCCTCCGAGGAACCTTCAAATCCCATTGTTTAGACTGCACAAATCCACAGCTTTGGTGCTTAAGCCATCGAGCCTTCGGAAATGGTTTCAACGTTTCAACGTTTCAACCTAGACCAAGTTGGATCCTTTGGATTGTTTTCGTTGAAGCGACAGGAGTGGAGCTATGGCTATGCCGACAAGGGCAGTGGCGTATTCTGCTGCCCCCCGAAGGCCTTGGTTCGACCTCTTGGTGATATGGGACCCAAGATCAGAGGATGGACATAGGGGAAATCTACAGGAAAGCCACGGTCGAAATCCCATCAATGAGACATGATCTCAGCATATTTCATCTTTAGCAAGTGGAGAAAATCAGACAAAATTGAATAAATTCCCAAAGAAAATCAGCCACGGAAGGAGTGTGATGCCCATACGTACCTGTACTCTTTGCCGATGGGTCACACGCAGCTGCTGGAACAGACTGTCCTTGCTCTCATCGGGAGGATGCTCACGCTATGGAGTGTTTCAATGGGGACGTGCAGCCAGCTATAGCATAGCACCATGTAGAACGATCTCAATGGGAAATAAAAGCAATGGTGATGTTAACTATCGCACACATACTTGTGCACATTTGTATGTGTATATATATATATGTGTATATATATATACATAGTCATACAGATAGATAGGTGTATATGTTCGCATACACACATGACCAGCTTCGGCAGGAGTCATCCTGGTGTGCCTGTTCCCTATTCAAACAGTGGGCAACACCTCCCCCAGATGACCCAACTAGTAGGACTCGCCATAAGCATCCCAATATCTTCGGGATTTGAATTGGAAATCTCAATTGTTGCCGATTGAATCCCCAGTCTTATAAAATCCCCAGTTTCCCAATATCTCAAGTCATCATTGAAATCCTTATATCAGTCTGGGGAAGCATCCCAATATCTTCGGAAGTCCCCAGTTTTTTCCGGCTGGTGGTTTGGAACATTTTTTATTTTTCCATATATTGGGAATGTCATCATCCCAACTGACGAACTCCATCATTTTTCAGAGGGGTAGGTATACCACCAACCAGTAGATGTTTATAGCATTTGTAGTGTACATACTCATTCAAAAAGCTGGGAATATATGGGGAAATCATCTATAAAAGGTCATGTTTTTTTCAGCCCTCTGAAAAGCAAGCAGTTTTTTGGGTTTAGAAACTACCCCAGTCGCGTCTTCTCACTTCTCACCACTTCGAGCCGAGGATGGCGAAGGAGTGGCAGGGGGATGACTATGACATCCTCCGGTGCAATTGTTGCCACTTCAGTCACGAACTGCTGAGGTACGCAGATGGTACGGAGATGGGAAAAACCCCCATGGTTTTCGAGTGACAATGACAACTCATTAATATATGGGATTATGTATATATATATATATATGTATATGTATATATATATGAACATATAACCATCCAACAAACAAGCATATATAATATGTGGGGCTATCATCTAGAAATCATCATCTATACATTATACATCTACAGTGTTGGTAAAGCAATTGTACACCATGCCCCGCTTTTCCAAAGATGGTGGGTGGTATAACGTGTCAAAATATTGGCGGTTTATTCTTGCTTTACTAGCATCAGAAGGAATCCTCAATAATGATAGGATGATCATATTCTATATTCCGTGTTTGGATCCTGGTACATATACATAGGGGCTATAACTACTAGTCAGAAGAACGCCTGCATGTCAACAAATTGTGAGACTAAGAACCAGCAGACGCTTTGAGTGTTGGCAACAAGACTAGCATCTGCATCCCTTGCCTGGATCACTGTATTTGATCAGGGGAGTCACTATCAAACACGCAGAGAATCCAGGTGCCGCATTCGCAAGTTAGCCGTTGTCAAAGCTCCCTTTTTCCCAATTCTATCCATATTTGGTCATGGCTCATGGCAGAATTCATCTCCAGTTGCCACAAACGTAAAACGTTTCATTGCCAAACTTGGATGGTGCTATCCTCATATTGGTTGGTACCACGCACCTTTCCCCGAGGTTACGACCCGCCCAAAAGTTTCAATTGTCACGATTCCTCATGATTTTTGCTGCTTGTATCAGAACATTTTTGATGGGGAAAACCAACTTTTCGTCAAATATACCTAATATATCCTAATATTGCCCAACCTTTTGACAATTTGTTTGGGGAAAACCAAATCCTCGTATCATCTTTTCACTTCGGATTCGGACCTTTCTAGGCGCTTGGGGCTGGGACCCTTGCCGAAGCAGTTCATGAGCCTCGCCAGTGCAGGCCGCGGTGAAAAACGCGGTGTTGGTCAAGGGTCAGCTGATTTGGGTTTATCTGAGATAGGGTACATCAAAATCCCGTAGCTTATCATGATTTTCCGTATAAAAATGCAATTTTGGTATACCCCATTTTCAAACACACCTATTTCCCAACTTGGATGTAAGACTGTAGTCATCTAGCATCTCCAATTCTACCGCTATCGACTTATTTCTTAGTGGGTTCAAGCAGCAACGAAACGTATTGCGTTTTGAAAGATCCAGGTGGATGTGCCGTTTCTGGGCCGATTCTGTGCTCAACTAAGGGTGGCTTTGGAAAAACCATCAGGTCCCTACTAACATCAATCAAGATGCTGGCACCCAATCGCACACATCCATATTTGTTGAAGACATTGCGAGGTCTGGTTAGCATGGTTAGCTATCCCCTTTCACTTTTGGTGATGAACTCTACATACACCTATTTTACACCTATTTTTGTCATTTTTGGTCGTTTCAACTTGGAGGCACTGGAGATTTTTGATGTTCGGGTCAAGCACAGAGCAGTTGCCCACAGTAAGCTGGAATTCCTTGGATGATCCTCGCAGTGGATTGGGGATCTGCAGCGAGTTTCCAGTTGGCTCAGCCATACTGGTTCACTGAGAAGGATAGCATAGGATAGCATGGATAAAAAACTTTGCGATGTCCTCTTTGTATGTCATATTTATGGAATTCATTGCCCATCCATAGAGGTGATGCCGTTGCAGTTGGTTGATGGGAACCCATCCAGGTGCTGCCTTGGGAGACAAGGCCCAGGCAATGAGCTCGATCCGTTCCAGTCTGGTTGAGGCCAGTCTCAGTTTTTTCAGGGATTTGACCAATGGAGGGGGATCCCCAGTCGTCAACATGGGTTTGCAATAATGTCAACCCCGGATTTTGCTAAACCATGGTTTATTAATTAGGGGGGTACTCCTCCAATAGTCATAATCCAATACTTAAATGGTACCCCCCCAATCAACCAGCCTAGGGGTTTATTAATCCAGGGTTGACATTACTAAAATGGTACTGGATGATGTGACCCCCCCTTCGGACACCTGAATGCAGATGTACATATGGTATGTTCGTGAATGGGTTGGTTATCTGCGGGACCATGCGTTCAGTGTGGGACCGCATGAGGGATGAGGGTGAAGTGAGCCCATTTAGTGATGGAAAAAGACCATCAACCAGGCTTGGTAACCAACACGGCTACAGATTCAACAGATATTTCAACAGATATTCAATGAAGCAAACTTCAATAAACTCCGAAAAAATGGGGATGCTTGGGGTACGCAACCCCGTTGCAGTGATCATTGGAGGTCACCAAGTCCCAACGAATTTCTTCAAGCAGTTCTAATGCCTGGCTCTTAAAGAATGTTGCCTCGAACTCTCAAAATAGCACCTCTCATGCAAGGTCAATGCCGAAAGCTGTTGAAAATCACGGGAAATGACCAAAAACAATGGGGAGGAATGACTCTAGAACCCACTTTCTCAAGAGAGGAACTTATATGATTCAAAGAGTACTACAGTTGCAAGCCTACCCAAGTGGCTAACTTTTGGATTTATGGTTGTTTCACAAGCCCATGCTTTGCAGTACAGGCGGCGGCTGTCTTTCGGTGAAACGTGAGCGCAGTGTGCAACAAGCACGGGTAAGCAACCACAAACAATTGGGTTCGAATGATAGCAGGGCGCCACTATCAGCAGGTAGATATGATAGGGACACAATTAATACTGGTGCGGATATGAAGAAAGAAAAATTAAGCTGTACCCACTCCAAAGAGAAATGAAGAACAATCATTATGGTGGTCGAGCCAGGAACGATACCCATGGATAATTAGAATCTTTGGGTCCCATTGCAAGTTACTGAATTGAAGACCCCCATATATGTTGACCCATGAGGTTTTCCCTGTCTTGATTGGCCATCTGCACTCGTGTACAGTATACAGAATCAGCATTGGAGAGGTGATCCATAGTTTCAATCCCACTCCCGATGCACCAGACATATTTGGTTACTAACACTGTTCGCCCATCACTGTCGGATACTGTCCTTCTAAACAACTTAAATCTGTTCATTTTCTGTGTGGAAATTCCACTGATTGATGCATCTTCTCTTCTTTGATTGCATGCATTGCACGCCTGGACCCAACTAGCCGCTACTAGCCACTGTAGCCCTCTATCGTTTGGGGTTGCACCATCTTTGGAGCTCTCCATCGCTCCGAATCGACGCAACCGCCAGTCGGCCTTTTTAGTGGTGTGTTTTCGATGGGCCCGATGTGCCTATCTTCAGGGATACTGTTGTCAGAGGAGTTCAAAGACTTTGCATACGGTATATAGGTTGTATTGATTGTATACATAATATATTGTATACATAGTATATATATAGAGATACATTATGTATATACACTGTTACCGGTATACATGTATACAGGCATACATGTATATTTATATGTATATTTATCTGTATATGTATATGTGTATGTATGTCTATGTGTATATGTACATGGATATGTATATGTATTTGTATCTGTATATGTCTATGTATGTGTATGTGTATATGTATAGGTATACGTATCCATATATGTATACGTACATTGTACATATGTATATTTGCCACATCACCTGAACTTATTCCATTGTTGTAATGAAAAACACGATTTTCCATGCAGTTTTAGGAACGTAGTATGGGTGCAACGGTGCAACGTTGATGGCTTTTCAACATTTGTAACCCCAAATCCCCATTGATCCCCCTCTACTAGTTGATCATTTTGATGAGTTTTATGGGTGTTCGATTTTCTACAAGAAATTCAAAAAATTCCCACACTGAGTAGTGTCGGGGATTTTTCACTGCCAGTACCAGAGGGTGGCATCAATGAAAACACACCAATCCTCTGCAGAAAATGTGCCGCAGAATTTGTTGAGCGCATAGATCAGTTGGCCGAAAAAAATCCAACTAGGGTAAACACGTGTAAACAGGTTATGGCACCACCCAAGTTCCTGGCTGTTTTTTTGGGCAGCTGTAGATCGGCTTCGCGGCAAAGGTCCGCAAAAAGGGATGACTGGCCTCCAGGTCGAGAGAAACGTGGTGGGCCTGTGGGTTTCCTGCGGCTACCAGAAGGATTGTGACCCATAGCCCTACGTGGCATAGTCAACACCGGTGGCAGGTCGCACAAGTCGTGACCTGATTGTTTGATATTGTTTGGGGGTTTGTCGATTTATATACCGTATATACCGTTATTATCAAGGCTGTGCATACCCTTCTATGGATCCCTAGAACAACTTGGTGGTTTCATTCTCTTATCCCGCTCTTTGATATTGATCCACTCACCAGATGTTTCTAGATGATTTCAATAAGACAGGGGTTTACTACATGTCATTTTTCAGGGGTTCCTGTGGCGGTCTGAAATCCATCCTTGCAGCTTTTGCTACGACGCGAGACTGACCTCATCTGCATCCGCATTAGATGCTTGGATACGACATCATCGACGGTGGGCGTGTTCAAAAAGCAAAAAAGGTGTTGACAGAGAAATCCCCGGTACAATTTGCTATGAACCCTCTAAATTGGTCCATTTCCATCATTTCCAGTACGTATGGACCAAAGTTCGATATATAAATATATATATATCTATATATATATATGTATGGGTTCTCGATCATTTTCTGAAGGCGTCCTGCGAAAACCCCACCATGTGAGGCCTGAAACATGTCGGCAGCGGAAAACAGAGAAGGGATGCATCATCTACTCACTGTTAGCTTTTTACATGATATATACTGTATATATATATAGACATGTATACACTCATAAGGTTTGGATACACACATATCCACAGTGATATATAAATATATGTACGCATATGTGTATATACACACATGTATGTGTGTATATATATATATATACACACACTTGCAAACAGACATATATATATATATATATATATATCCCGGCGGGGCGGAAACCGCGCTAGCAGTTGTGCAATTTTATGGCACCACTGCGCTATAGAGATATTGTTTCAAGATGTGGCCCAAAATTTTCCCGGGCATTTTCAATGTAAAATTCATGCATGTATTACGTTTTACAGGGACAATGCTGTGCGGAGCACGCGTTTTTTCCTTCAGGTGTGCAAGTAAAGATGAACGTTTCTGCCCCAGAACATCTCTCGCGGGACACATCTCTAGCGTAGGATCAGGTGTGCAAGTTGACATGAACGTTACTCCCCCGCACCACCCCACCCCACAACATAAGCACACCGTGTTCAAAATATACGTAACTACACAAGTGCGTTTTCCATTCCCCTATTTGCATACATACCCATAATATATATATATATAATATTATGTTATATCTATATACAATATATACATATAGATATTATATATTATAGATATAACACAATATATTATGTTATATATATATATATATATCTACAATTAATATATTATACGTATATATATAATTTACATGTACATACTGATAGCTGCTCAGGATCCATGGCCTCAGTGGACTATCAGAAGCTGGAGGATGGCGAGAGCGGTGGAGCGATCGCTGCTCCGCCCTTTGCCCTCGCCAAATTGGACAACGACAAGGAAGGCCTGAAGGAAATGGCTTAAGCATAGTTAATGAGGGTTGTATGGTTTAATAACTATAGTTAATGGGGGTTAATAGTTAATGGGGGTTAATTTATGGTAGATATAACTATAGTTACTGGGGATTAATAGTTAATGGGGGTTAAAATGGTTTACGAAGCAACTTATAGCTGAGGGGGCCATCCTGTTGGACTGATTTTTTTTTTCCAAGTGACCTATCATTGGTGGATGGATACCAATTTAAACAAGGACTTTTGATGGGTTATTGTTCTATAGTAATAAGGGTGACAGTAATAATGCCAATTTAATGCTACTAAGAATAGCAATAACAGTGATGATAATGATAATAACAATAGTAAAAATAAAAATAATAATGATGACAATAGTAGTGAAATTGATGATAATGATGATATGCTAGTATTAGAAATATCATCAAAAAATATGTACGTATACGTTTTGAAAGGGGGCTCCAATATGTGCCATAGTTACTGAAGTGAAAAAAGACTTTTGACTCCAGGAAGTGGAGCTTGGTAGCATCACTGTGGTTTTGTTCTCGTAAGCCGTTGGAAACCAACTATAAAAATAGAAACCACCCAAACATAGAAACGTAACATCTTACACATTTGAAGCACTTTATTTTTTTTGGACCATAAAATCATCATTTTTTGGAGTTCTCCCTCGGCCCAACTTCAGGCCTCTTGAAAGGTTTGACGGATGTGGAGGTGGCCGAGTTGGTGAAAAAGTGCCTCGAACTGAGGAAACTGGGGGCCCAAAAATCATTTGTTTGGTCATTTTCATGGGGAACATGATTTTGGGGCTAACTTTTCAGGACAATCTGGAGAATCTTGAAGTCTTCAAAGAAGTCTTCAAAGACCCCAAATCAGCACAGACGGAAGATTTTCATCGGTTTGTTGAAGGATCCTGATCGTAGCAAGACGACACAGCAGCGAGATGGTGATGTTGGAACGGTGATTTTGTGGCATAGCACAGGGTTATGTTGTTTTTCTTTTTTCAATGGTCTCACGGCCCGGTAATTTTGAGCTGAGGGTGTTAGCTTTTCCATGTTTGGGAACCAAATCCAGCAAGTTCCAATCTCCAGCCCGAGGTATGGCCTGAACGAAGTGCCAGAAGAAAAGGAACCGTTGTGGAAGATGTTCCTGAAACAGTTCACCGGACCCATGCAGATCATGATCGAGTGTGCTGCGTTGTTCCCTGGCTTCCCCTGGCCCTTGTTGAGAGCACAGATATCGCCCTTGGTGATGTCACGGCGCCGCTGAGGTTGTGCTTTCTGATCCACAATTGGCCCGACTTCACCATCATCATGGTGCCTTGGCTGGAGCTCCACACGACATCTAGAAGTGGGTCTGACGGTCTGCGCTCTGTGAGCAGAAAAACCTTACCATCAATTTTCAGATTTTCAGAGAAACCTTACCATCTGGGACATCTTGAATTTTGGAGCAGACCAGTGGCAGAAGCAGATCATCACTTTAGTCTTTAGTGATATCAGTGACGTCCCCATGTTTTTTTCTTCACCCTTCCTCACCTCAGGTCTTGTTGTTGACCAATGGCACCTTGGGATTCTTCGAAGAGACGCTCTATTTGAACCGCAGCATTCGTTTGAAATTCTGTAGGTTAAAGATGGTTTAACGGGTTTTCACGGGTTCAAAAGTCTATTCTCTGTGGCACTGCGTGCACCAAATATAAAGAAAATTTCATTCTCCATAGTCCTCACCTCTATCCTCCTTGCCTCGTGATCGCAGTGCCTGCTATGTGCCAAGCAGTGAGGGGCTTATACCACCGCGATTGATTTTAAAAACCACGTTTCTGGTCAGACATATCTTAATACAATTGATGACTACCAAGATTGCAAAACAAAAAGATGAAACTGATGAGACTCCCCAAGTTACTATTTGGCTTATGTTATGATACATCCTTAACCCACAGTTCTTAGACTTTGAATTGTCATTTTGCCCATGGTTTTGCCCATGGTTTCTTACTATTTCCTTATTTCAGGTGGCCAAGTTGTGGCCAGATTTCCATTCCCAGGAAGACCGCACAGGCCTCGGTGGACGCTTTGAAGGCGGGTCTGGAGAAGAAGATGCCGGTGAAGAGGACCAGCTGATTATGGCAGTTTAAGAGGCAGTTTGAAGGTGTGGATTGATATGGATTGATTGAGTTTAGGAACTCAACTAAAAAGTGTTTTTCAGGATTCCCAGTGCTCCAGCTGAGGAATCTAGTTATATAATGTTATATACTTCTACCTGTAGATGTTCGAATTTGCCCTCATGGTGTTCAGGGATGCCAACAATGAGCTATGTACCAGAATCTACCAGAATCTACCAGAATCTACCAGAATCTACCAGTGTTTTCTGTAGATGACCCGAGTTGACCTGTAGATTCTTTTTGGCGTGAAACAGCAGATTTCTGTTTGTCCGAAACTTGGATGGCAATATCCATTCCGTAGAGAACGCATGAGTTTCCCATTGAATGGCCTTCTGTTTCAGGGGAATAGCCCACTTCGAGATAGCCAACAATGCTTTCTTTGCAAACGACTGTGAACATTTCTGGGTATTCCATGGTATTCCTCGGTTTCCTCACAGGCCGACATCCACTTCCATCACCCGGGTACGCCAGGAATGGCAAGTTCGACAGCATCCCGGTGGTTCAAGTGGTCCCTGGGGACATTCTCTTCATGCGCGGCGGCGACATCGTGCCAGCAGACTGCTACTGGTTGGAGGGCGATCCATGTCAGGTGGATGAGGCCGACGAATGGTGCAGTGATGTCAAGATATGTCAACTATCTCAACATTTTCCACTGCATTCCGAGGGTTCAGGACACCATTTGATTAATGAGCGTGACTTCCTGCTGGACATCTTTAGGAGAAGCACGTCATGTTTTTTTTTTTTTTTTTCGGAACCAGATTCTTGATGTAGGGATTTGTAAAAAAAACGTTGTCAAACATCTGTCAATGATCTTTTTTGGCTTTCGGTTTTATGTTCTCTGTGACTCTCCCCTTCTCTCTCTCGATCTGTAGGTCTTCTGGACTTGCCAATTTTCTTAATGGCCAACTCATCATTTTCGGGGATTGACCGGACTTGCCCAATTCTAGGAGGAACTGCCAATTACTGATTCCTCATCCTGCTGGCTGTCTCCCTGTTTCTTGCTGCTTAAATGTCTACAATTGGTTGGTCAATTTATGCATTTTTCTGCTAGTCAAGTTAATCAAGTTAGTCGATTTTCTCCAAACTTCACAACCGAGACGTTTGGTTTATCAAATCAGTATTCCCATTAGTCTCCTCTATAGATCCCCAGAAAAGATCCCCAGAAAAGATCCCCATGTTGGCCTGTTGGCCAGGCGGCGTTGACAGGGGAGTCCCTGCCAGTGAAGGTTCCCCGAAAGGATGACCATGGGAAGCAATTCTCAGGTCGTCAAATGTGGTCTGGATCTATCCTTAAGGCGACTGGGGCCCACTGGCATGGCTGGAGCAATATTATCTGGCGTTTCTCACCATGAAAATCTGGAGGATTTCCGAAACCATGGGGGATTTCTCCACGGGGGATTTCTCCAGGAAAATCTGAATCTAACATGGGGATTGAAGCACAAAGCTTGGACGAAGTCTCCCAGTCTGTGCGTCGCAAATCGACTCTGTCAACGATGAAGACTGGGAGAAAACTTGCAAGAATAATAGATAATTTGCCAGCAACAGTGGGTACATACGACATGCATCTATATGTATATATCTATATATTTTGAATTTGCATGTAGATATAGATATGTACACATGTGTAACATAATATATATATATCCCAATCTACGTATAGATATTATATATATATATGTATTTATGTATACATATACATATACATATACATATATATCTATCTATCTATCTATCTATCTATCTATCTATCTATCTATCTCTATATATATATATACATATATATATATATGAGAATGTACACACAAATGCCAGTAACCGAGCCAATCGCCCGTTGTCCCCGGTTTTCCTTTTGAAAACGCTAGGTGGGCGAGTGCCAAGCAGTGGTGAGCCACACTGGGGTCAATACGATGATTGGCGAAGCTGCAAAGGCGATCCAAGATGCCAGCGGAAAGGACGATGGTTTTGTGCGGTGATCCCCTCCGGCTGCGAAGAAGCCATGGCTATTTTTGGGCCGTTTTTGGGATGATTTAGCTATGAATTCCTATGTTTTAGTGATGAAAACCATAGCTATGTTAAATTGATTGCATCAAATATATCAGCATTATGATTTAAGGACGGGACATCCTCACAACTTGGGCATCCGAATGAGCATCCTGTGGAGCCAAAAGGAAAGGGTTTTTCAGACGCTTGTTACTGTGGGATACAACCATCTCTTTGGTTCCATGGTTCCATTTTGAATGTCTGGGGAGTCACTGGGGTGAACCAACTCCCAGTGTTTTCCACAGGAAACTGCGAATTTTGCTTGGAAAGAATCGATTTTCCCAAAGTTTTCCCTGTTCTCAAATGGCTTTGTCTGACGGGTACCTCAACGTCCCGGGGTCATAGTTTTCACCTATGAAAATTGCCTTAAGCCTTGAGATATCCCCCATATTCCATCAACTGCAGAAACCCAACCCAGACAGTTATGGTTGCTTAGCCATAAACATCCGTCGGGGATTATTGGACCTTAATTTATAGGTGAAAATTCATTTCGACCTGGGCCCTTCAAAATCACGTCAACATTTTCTTCAAAAATTGATGGATTTTGGATGATCTGTTTTCTAAAAACGTGTTTTTTATTCATTTTCATGTCTGTTCTGTTTCATGTGGCCCCTTTTGTTGCTGCAACCCTTTTCAACCGAATGCGTCAGCGTGAGGTCTTTTGCCAGTTGCTTCAAAAAGGCTTTGCCGCACAAACGGCCATTGCCATTGCCTGGCATAACCCATCAACCGTGGGTTTGGTTTACAGTTCCCTATAGAATATTTAAAGCATAGCATCAAGAGCGTATGGCATCAAAAAGCAACCCAAAAGACATTATTACCTCCCCCAACCCCCTCAGCCACCCCCCGAACATGTCACTGACAGCAACGCATATACAAACCGAATATGCGCCGACCGTCGCAGAAGCCGATGAGCTCTGATCAGGATGTTAGCAAGCTGACAATGCAACTCGGTCAACCCGGTAACCCCCCCAACATAAACATCCATGCACGCAGATTCCAAAATTTCCAGGTGTTTTTTTCCCCAACAGCGTAAGCTAATGGGGTTTTCAGCCCAGAATAGCTCCGGTGAGCACAGGTGCAGGCGCCGGGTCAGGTTCAACGAGGTTCCGGAGAAGGTTCCGAAGCTTCCGGAGAAGGTCTGGGAGGCTTTGGTCCAGAGCCAGGTCAGGTTCAACAGGGCTCCGGAGAAGGCTCCGGAGAAGGTCTGGAAGGCTTTGGTGCAGACCCAGTCAGGTTCAACAGGGTTCGGGAGAAGGTTCCGGAGAAGCTCTGGGAGGCTTTGGTGTTCTCTACCTTCGCTCTTCACCTCGTTCGCTACGCGTCTCGCTCATGACGTAAGGAATGAGCGGCGGGCGGTAGCGTGATGGGTGGTGAACGGAGAGAACAGAGAACCGAACGGACCACCCATCACGCCCGCCCATCCCACCCGTTCCCTTCAGTCTCTCACCTCCGTTCCTTTGCCCCTCTGGTTCGTTCCCTTCGGTCACTGGGTGGTATGGGGAGGGGTGGGGAAATGGAGCCAGGCCAGATTCAACAGGGTTCCAGAGAAGGTTCCGGAGAAGGTTCCAGGAGGCTTTGGTGCAGAGCCAGGTCAGGTTCGACAGGGTTCCGGAGAAAGTTCTGGAGAAGGTCTGGGAGCCTTTGGTGCAGCCAGGTGAGGTTCAACAGGGTTCCGGTTCCGGAGAAGGTTCCCGGAGAAGGTCTGGGCTGGGAGGCTTTGGTGCAGCCAGGTCAGGTTCAACAGGGTTCTGGAGAAGGTTCCAGCGCTTGGCTTCGCAGCACGCTTCAGAAAGATTTGTAACAATAAAACGTTGCGGCTGTTGGGGATACCACCGAAGCTTATTTTTTTTTCGGCAGGACATCGGTGTTTTCGAGGGAAAGATCATTGAGGCAGCGCAGGTTTTGATTTTGATCACTGTGGTGGTGGTCAGCTTCCTGTCATGGATTCATTCGGCACCAAAGTCTCATGGGTGAACCACCAACAAAATTCAGTGACGTTGTGGTGGGATAATCATCCAGATACCCTCTCGTAAACATACAAAAAACTATTGAACATGGCCATAGAAATAGTGAGTTTTTCTATTAAAAATGGTGATTTTCCATAGTTATGTTAGTTTACCAGAGGCTAAAGTATGGGGAAACAAGTGCCTGGATATTGAAATGATTGGCTCAAAGCATGCGAAACAAGGGCTTTTGATGCTACGACAGGAGTGGTTGTTCAGATGATGCGGTAATGTTGGCCAGTGAAAGCGGTTGCCAAAAAGTGATATGGCTACCAAACTGCTGGATTTTGCTTTGCTAACGCTTGAAGGCTCATAGGAGTGCTGTATGGATACAACTGATTTTAACCATGAAAATAGCAACGAAATTCCGAATGCCTGGTTACATCAGTGTACTGCCCTGCTGATTCTGCATGAGCCACTAAGGCTTCCTGTTCTACTTTATGTATGTCGTGCAGAAGGCGTGCACGTGGGGTTGAAACTTGTGCATGGGACAGCAAAGAGTAAACCTTGTGGGTTGGATTTGGTGTTCAGACTTTGATGATTTGGCATAGGCAAAGTCACCACCATGGGACATGTTGGTTTTCAGACTTCCGTCTGAGAACCCTTGAGATAGGTGCGTCCACAGTCATGGAGGGGCCTCCTGGTTTTTGCTTGCTATCAAACCATGATGAACTAGCGGCCTAGCGAAGTTTCACGGTTCCTTTGGATTTCGAGTCAGGTTTTGGATAGGGCTACTCATTTGGCGACCCCCTGAATCCCGACTGGGACCTCATTTATGTCCAAGGCACATGATGTCTACCTTCCACCCCGAAACATGTGTAGTTTCTCAGCTGTTTTGAAGGATTTTGAACGGGTATTGGTGTCTTCATCTCATCAAATTTGATCCCGCTGCAGCCTCTTTTGACCATGCGCAGAAAACTACCCGTGCCATGGCGCACTAACCGCAGCAATGTCTGTCGTTTTCCCGGCACGTACCACGCCACTGCGTACCGACTCTGCCGGACCCTGACGGAGATCGAGCACCGCGACGACGGCGCCTTCAAGCGCTACCTGCCAGGACCCAAGACGGGTGGCTTCGTGCGTGGCAGCTTCATCGCATGGCGTCGCCACGAACGGGTTCGAGACATCGAAGTTGTGAAGGATTCCATCCGAGAGCTCTATGACTTTGAAGAGGCGGGCAAACAGGCCAAACATGAAACAAATCATGGCAAATCATGGCAAAATCTATAGAAATCGCCGGGTGACCATGGCACTGAGCGACTTTGGAGCTGAACGGTCAGTTCCAAGTGGCTTTTCAGCGTACAATGGGCTATAGGAAATCAAAATCCGTCAGCTTAGGTATGGCCAGGATATGTGAGGATCGGGGCCCAAGCCGTTTTCAGCGACCGCCCTGAGGTCGTGGGGGAAGGAGGTTTCGGCAAGGTGTCACGAGCACGGCACCGACGTACCGGGGAGGTGGTGGCCATTAAGACCATCTCCAAGTCGAAGCTGGGAGACGAAGAAGCTTTGCAACTCGAGGTCAGTGATGGTGATGGTCAGTGATGGTCATCACTCAGTTCACCACAGTTCACCGGTGTTTTCCTATCGTTTAGCATTGTTGAACCTTAGTTTCACCATGCTCAGTTTCGCAAATTGCTTGGGACTTCAACCAATGATCAACGGTTCAACCCAGTGATCAACCAAGCCATACCCGTGTTGCAGCTGAAGGTGGCCTTCCTAAAGTTGTCGGATCATCCCAACACAGTGCGCTATTACGAGACCTTTGAGGATGCGACTGACATCCATTTGGTCATGGAAACTGAGCTGGTCTCAAAATGGTGGATACCCAAAATCGTGTTTGATTTTCATGTGGAACCTGATGTTTTAAGCATGTTTGCACAATGGGATTTTGGGGTACCCAATTTTGCGACATATCCATATTCATAGTTTGCTGATTTGCTGTCAATTCTGAATCTGGCAAATTTTCTGCCATGTTCAAAAGTAGAAACGCCGGCGTCATACGGTGCCCTGTGCGTTTCACAAAGAACTGAGAGCACAATTTGCGGCGAACATGGGCAGTCAAGTCCAACTTAGCGGCAAGCTCCGGCAGCATGGGGAACTGATCCTGAACTCAGCACCGCCGGAACGGCAACCGCAGAAACTCCCAATGGTGGACCATGGTGGACCGTCTTTGTTTCCGCTTTTTGTGACCCAAGCATCAGGGTACAGATGGAAGTTGAGCCATGAAAAAGGGCATGGAACATCAATGGAACATCATGAAAACAATGTGAAGCAATGTGAAGCAGTAAAACCTCTGCAAAACAACAATTGTCTAGCAATATTTCACTCTTTGAAACGCAACAGCTAGCAAATCACCATTGACCATCAGGAAACCAATTCAAATGCTGTTCATGTTCCCCTGAAGCTCCCGCAGTCTTCATTCTTTGGAATTGCACAAGCATGTCGAGCCAGAAATTTGCTTTTGGAATGATCCGCATCAGCATCCGCATCAGCATGTCATGCTAACACAAGATCTGCAAACGCATGAAGATGGAACTTAGACGGCAAAAAACCAGGAGGAAACATGTAAGTTAATAGTGAGGCGCATGCAGAATGCACCGAATATCCAATTGTGAGGGTTTTGCAGACCCTGTGATGTTGGTAGGACATATATATCCGGATGACCGTGGGTAACAACCACAGCTGACCCCTAATTTTGGTTGTAACTGAGTGAACGCCACTCTGTTTTCGTAGCTTGAACATTCCCATGTTAAGTTGACATTCGCCGCTGGAACTCAGGAGATGTGCTCGGGTGGTTCTTTGGCGCAGTTGCTCCAAAATGCGCACGACGACTTTGGGCCTGGTGTGTCAGAAGATGAGCTGAAACGCATCAGTTTGCAGATGCTGCAGGCAGACTTCCCGTGGGTGAATGGAGGAAAGAAGATGGCCCCCATTATAATAAATATATGATATGATATATATATATAAATCTATTCATTAATATATGATCTTAGAAATAAATACTATATATATTATATATATATATGATATCATATAGTATATGTATATATATATATATATGCAAATTAATGTACACGGGTACATAATTATTGATGGGATTGGTCGCCACTTCTGAATTTAACATGTACCCCAACCGTTGGGCCAGATTCAGTCAATCATCCACATCGGACCCCATTTGTAAACCTGGCCATGGATCCTACAAATCCTTCATCGAAGCCGGCTCTAGGGCATCGCCTATTGTCATGCCCATTCAGTGGCGCATCGGGATATCAAACCGCAAAATCTGCTCTTCAGCTGTGGTGCTCCGAAAAATGGCAGTGCCATTCCCATCAGCTGCAGTGGTCATGGTGATGCTCCCCTGAAGCTGGTGGATTTCGGCCACCAGTCCTGGATAAGCCCCTGCTGGGCACCGAACATCACCTGCTTGAATCTACGAACCCCAAAATATGATAAATAAGGCATTAAATAAGGTACATACTACAAATCTGCTGGTTCATCATTTTCCTTCATTGCGATTTGGGGGCATATCCCATTTTTAGACAATACCAAATCATAGTGTTGGCCCAAATCATACTGATGGTTATCCCACTATATCCCATTATATCCCCTTATTAGACCTACACCTTGGGATCTACACCTTTACACTGTTGTAATATCAGTTGCCAATAAATACACCCAGTTTCTAGAGAAAATCCACAAGCTGCGCACTGGATCTATTCCCCCTTCAGATGGCTTGGCTGTATCTCAATTCGACACCCATGAAATAGGAGGTATATATATATTATCTTATATATATATATTTATTATATATAATTATATTATATATATATATATTATAGATGGATAAAGTTGGATGTAGTTGGTAGGAAAGTCTTATCACCCAACCAGCCATATGTCTCCGTGTTCCGCCTGAGGTATCGCAGGGGTAGTGCGGAATGATCGACCCGAGACGCTTGGGCGAGTGTCCGTGTCCCAGTTCTGCTGATATTTTGAGGTGAACGGGGCCTCAGTATAGTAATCTATAGTAACCTATAGTAATCTATAGTAATCTATAGTAATGTATCATTTTATCTCCAAAGTCCGATGTTTGTACACATTCATTATTCCGACATTTTCCCCAGGAAACGTTTGCTGACCAAATGCGCTGGTACCCTTGGGTACATGGCGCCTGAAGTCTTTGGGAACAAACCCTACGATGGACGCTCAGCCGACCTCTTCTCCATCGGTGCAGTAATGCACCACATGGTGGTAGGCGTGCCGCCCAGTTGGAAGGCCGCACTGAATGCCTATGAGTTCTCAGGGAAGATGCGATACAAGCAGTTGTCGGAAGCTTTGGCAAACAGTCTGCGACCCATGATGGTATAGATTGGTTGTATAAGTTGTTATGTAAACAGTAGTGAGCATGTATGCATATGTGCGACTTGGGGATATAATATCATATATCATATATCATAAATCATATATCATATATATCACACATCATATCTGATCAAATATAATATATGATCATATATTATATATATATAATACATACCATATAATATCATATCATACCATATCATATCATATCAAACCATATAATATCATATCATATCATACCATATATCATATCATCTCATCTCATCTCATCTCATACCATATCATATCATACCATGTCATATCATATCATATTATATCAAACCATATAATATCATATCATATCATACCATGTCATATCATATCATATCATCTCATACCATATCATATCATCTCATACCATATATCATATCATACCATGTCATATCATATCATATCATATCACATATATATATATATATATATATCATATATCACATGTCATATATCATATATCATATTTCATATTTCATATATCATATTTCATATATCATATCATACCATTTCATACCATATCATACCATATCATATCATACCATATCATATCATATCATATATATATATATTATATACATATATGAGCAACCAATAGGAGAAAAACAGCCATAGAACATGCGCTACCCATGCGCTACCATCCAAATTCTTTATCAAACCACAAATGTGGTGAGAACTGAAATGTGGTTTTCCCACTTGCAGAAATGTGGGGCTGTGGTTTTTCCACTTGCTATATAATATATGAATTATAATATATCTCTATATATATATATAGATATATATGTATTTATATAGATAATATATGAATTATATGTCGATTGTACGGCAAAGGTCCGTACGCTCACTAGTCTACTAGTCGGCGTGGGCACCGGTCTCACGCGTTCGCGTGACTTTGAGACGAATGTCCGAGAGGTGCACATGTACAAGCATATACTTATGCATATGTACATGCATACGTATACATATGCGTATGTACGTGCAAATGTATATGTGCACATGTAGACATGTACATGTGCATGTACATGTAAATGTATACGTATACGTATATGATTGCGTTCAACATCCCTTGCTGTGTCAACTACAGTTCAACTTTTTGTGTCCCGAGGAAGATTGTCAATCCCTGCTGGAACACCTGCTACACGAAGCGCCAGAGATGCGACCAACCGCGGCTGAAGCATTGCAACATCCCTGGTTTGATGCTGAGCACAGCGTGTCAGGAGGCTACGTGGAGTTGCATTCTGTGCTTATATGCCATATGCATACGTACGTACGTACGTAAATAGATAAACAAATGAATAAATAAATAAATGGGAAAAAACCATAGTTAAATATATAATAAAATAATTATATATATATATGTCCAAAATATGGGTATCAGGCTATCAGGATGCAGGATGTTTCGCCAGGTGAGGATAACATGGCCTCACTGTTGGAGCGTTGCTTCACCAGGACCTGGAAACCTGGAATGGACTGTCGATCAGGTCAATAACATGGGGGGATGATGATAAACGGTGATAAACGGATAAACCACCCGATTTTTTTGGGTCTGATTTTCAGTCAAAACCATATCACCCATATCCTAAGATGATTTGGTACCATCCCAGATCCCCTGGTAGAGGATGAATGACTTTTGTCAACGGAGTCCACTGCAAAAGACGATCATGTACAGCACCGTGGCTTTTGCTGGGCTTCACAACCATCACATGGAGCAGCTGCGTGTGGCGTTTCTCTTTGCGGATCGCGGAAATCGGGGAGTTGCGGGTGGCCAAGGCATCAGTTGCTTCGAATTCGTGGAGCTGGGACGGAGATACAGCCGCTTCAAGCCACAAGAGCTCCGGCAAATCTTCGCTTGCGCCAATGTCTCGCGGAATGGGAAGCTCTCCTACTGTGAATGGCTGGCTGCTTGTGCGCCCGCCAAATGGTATGGCGACACATGCAATGCAGAGAGAGCCTTCGACACATTGGACGTGAAACGTAATGGTTTCGTGGGTGCCTCCGATCTGTGCCAATTGCTGCCTCATGCACTGGACAAGGAAACCCCGGCTTTGCCCGAAGCAGATCAATTTTCCACTTGGGGCAGGGACATCTGAAATTAACTTCTTTATCAAACTATTTATCAACTTATGAATCAACCTACTTATCAACCGATTTTCTTTCATTTTCTTGTTGTTTTTTTCCTGTTTGCAGGGAGGTCTATTATCAGGACACCTGGTAAAGCTTCAGCGTTGGATCTGTCGAGGGTCCCATTTTGACTACACCTGTCCCGGGACCATTCCAGCCGACCAGAGGGTATAACTATAACATGAAATTCATCAATTCAGAAAAGTTAAGTCCCTGGGGTTAATTGGAGCATAATGAGTCATATATATATATATATATATTATATTATATTATATTATATTATATTATATATTATATTATATATTATATATTATATTATATATTATATTATATATTATATTATATATTATATTATATATTATATTATATATTATATATTATATTATATTATATTATATTATATATATAAATATATGACATATATCTATGGATGGGAGTTCTAATAGTTTTGACATGCTTTGGCCACCTCATGAGACGCAATGCATCCAAGGAAAGTATCCAGGAAGAGATCCTGTGTAGCTTCCCCACCGGGGACGGGCGCCTCAGTTTGCAGGACTTCGTTGCCTGCAGTGGCTGAGCGAAAATCGTATCGCTCGCCACATGTACAGTCCTTGGAAGGCGAATTTGAGCGTCCAATCACGGTGCAAAATTGGTGCTGCACAGGGTTTCCCAAGTTCAAGTGGTGTCCACATTGCGCAGCATCAATAGACGATAAGCATCTATAAACATCATACAGAATCATACAGCAACCAATGAGGTCTATCCGAAAGACCTTGCAATGCCTCTCAAGTTAAGCCGCTTTACATCCCTTTGACATCCCAAGAATGGCTGAAACCATGCATGTGGTCAGCAATCTCATGATATAGCACAATGTATCCAAATTTTCAGAAACAGTGTGCACGCATACTACTCGTACAACAGATATACATGTATATGCATAGATACAATATGTACGCAAAAATATACATAAAATCTTGGAATGTATGGTTTGCTATCTACATCCATCTCACATATCATTTGCATTCTATATTCACAATACAAAAAACCAACATATTTTTAAAGACCTGTTGATATCATCATCATGTATATATATATATATATACATACATAGATTCATACATATATCTATAGTTGTATATCTTTATAGTTATTAGTTATATCTGAATATTTATATGTATCTCATATGTATCTCATATTCATTTATTTGCATGTTACATATGTTACACATGTTACATCAGAATCTTCCGGCTTTCCAGCGTGCTCGAGGTGGAGATCACCGAGGTGCTGGAGATGTCTTTGTCACTGGTCATTGCATCGGTGCCAGTGGCACTGCCCATGGTGATGAAGGTAACCCTATCCATTGGAGCCAAGGTGCGGGAAACTGCGGTTGCCACCCCACCCCGCCTGGATTTTTTTCCCGAAAGGAATGGGCCATTGGATTGAACTGGATGGTGAAAAAAAGGGAAATCCATGGAAATCCATCTATAAATGGATGATGACTGGGGGTATCCATTTTAGGAAAGCCCTTAAATTCTGGAATGGACTGCTAATGGAAATGGATTCACCACAAAAAAGAATGGGGATATATTCATGGACTGAAACTTGTCGATGGGTATATCAATCAGATTTACCAAGGCCAATCAACATGTCAACATGTCAACATGTCAACGTGTCATGGATTGTTTATATATATATATATCCTCAGAGTAAGGTCGAATTACACACACAGAGATTATATATATATTCATCATTTTTGCATCATTCTTTTCTCAGAATATTATTTCATGATCTTATCACATATCTTATTGATCTTCAGTGAAATATCTCCATGCTCCAAAAAAAATGCAGAAAGCTTTTGGTCACCAAAAAGCTGTTGTTTTTTGGTCGTCCCCTCGAAGCCCCAGGAGATGTCCGACGAGGGCGGCATCGTGACGCATCTCACAGCGCTGGAAGAGATCGCCTCGATGAAGGTCCTGTGCTCCGACAAGACAGGCGCCGCGGCCGCGGAATGTTCCATGGGATCATATGGATCAATGGATGAGATCCCATGATATTTTTTTTTGGGAATTATATTAGAAATGGAAACCAAAACGGGATAATGATACTTGTATATGATTAACTTACTTATGTAACTATGTATCATTATTTATTTGCATATATATATATGAAACGGTATAATTATAAAACGCATACAACCGACACAACATGCCATTTTTTTGTATGTAACTCATCGAACTTTTTATGGATACGACGGCTTCAATAGCTAGATTCAACTACCAGAGTGTATTTTGTGAGATAGATCGCTATCATTATATGGACGATTGATGGTTAAATGGATATCATCCAAAAAAAATGATGGTTAAAATGATGAAATCATTATATTATGATATATATATATATATACATACACTGTATGGATATCATCCAAAAAATGATGGACGGTTGATGGTTAAATGGATTCAAATGGTTGTTTAAGTTGACGCCCACTTTACTAGTCCCGGACCTTTTGGTACTTTTTGTCGCACCAGAGAGACGTGGGCAAAATGCACATGTCACATGTGACCGGTCGCTGGAAAATGCAACTTTCAGGAACCTGTCCGCGTTTCACCAGATTGTCCGCCTTTCCCAACACTATGCACGTTTCAAAGCAGTGGCCAAGTTCACAACATTGTCCGCATTTGACAACTCTGCGTCGAACGTTTCACACACGCACTGGATGGTAGGCTACCGCCATGTTTTCTTCATTCTTTGCTTCATAGATACATTGGAAATGGACACTATGCATTACTACGCTACCAATGTGTTTTCACACACACATGCCAAAAACCACGGCCGTGATGCCAGGGTGATCTTCTCCCCATTCGCCAGGCACTTTGACCACGGCTCAGATGACGGTGTACTACGACGACACGGCCAAGGCCTACAACGGCTACAGTCGAGAGCAGGCAGGGATTGCTGGAGATGGGGAGATGCTGAACCTGATCAAGGGAAGTATTGCAGAACACCCATTATTAATCATGATTAACATTATTAAACATTATTAACCATGATTTTAACCATTATTAACCATTATTAACCACTATAAAACCACTATTAAACCACAAAAGTAGGTTTTTAGATCTGATAAAAGTGTGAAATCTTTGGGACCTTTTTATGCCATTTCTTTCCAAACAGGTGCTGGAGTTTGCATCGCTGGCCTCCAACGAAGCCAACAAGGATGACCCCATTGACTCCGCGGTCTTGCGGGCCTATGCCAAGATGAAAGGCACCTGACGGGCCTGACGGATGTGATGGATGTGATGGATGTGAATTCCAGATGGCCAAGGGGATCCAAGGGGTTTGATTGAGAAAATCAGATGGCTTGGGAGAGTCGTTGAAAAAAGGTAGTTCCCGACTGGGGCACAAAACATCCAACATTTGATATGGGATCCAACTTGCCCACATAGGGTGCTTCGCGTCAGTGCAGGTACGAGCAACGTGGATGATGCGGTGGACAAGAGGAAGTCAATCTACTCCCTGGATAAGGATGGATTTATTGGATTCAATCCCATTGTCAAACGCACCTGTGCTGCTGTCACTGCCAAAGAAACTCAGCTGACTTATTCCCTTCACCCAGTCACCCTGCATATCCCTGAAGAAGAGAGATCTCTTTTGATGGCATGGTTAGTGAGGTTAGTGACACTCTTTGTATGTAGGTCCAGGCGGCTGATGTTGGAGGGGATGGGATGCCCGGGACATTTCGGCCGAGGATGGCACCAAGTGGTTCTGCTCCAAAGGAATGGTGGATGTGATCTTGAAGACCAACCCTGAGGCACGGGAGAAGGAGGGCCTGGTGGTCCTGGGCGTGGGGCGCCTGCCAAGCTGAAAAGAATTTCTTCACACCTTGGATGTTCTGCCTGTTCAGCATTTCTTTTTGGGAGATAGCAACGACTGGCACCCCCATAGTCCAGGATGCTACCTTGATTTCCGAAGCCAGGATGAAGGGAAGCAGTGGACCGTGGAGAATTATGATGCCCCTGGGTGAGTTACGCCGCTCTATGTCCCAGAAAGGAGAGATCCAGGATGCCTCAAATGGATTGGTTTCCCTGTGCCAAAATAAGACATGGTGGATTTGGGGAATCCCAGATGTTTTTTGCAGCATTTCTTGTAGATTTTTCCTGCGCAGCTCACCTCAAATCCCACAAGAATCCTGGAATATTCCAACAACTTGGCTGTTGGAAATGTGTGGAGGATGATTTTGCGCCATTCAACTTGAACTGTCCGCCAATGTTGAGGCGCTTTCAACATCACCTGAACGGGTGAAATAGCAGTTCACCCCCTTTGCAATCACAAAGATAGTGATGTTGGGTGTTCACGACCAACATCCAAAGATAGTTTGGAAAATCATTCTGTATTGCTAACCACCAACATGCAACAAATATCAGCAAAATTTCGCTGAAAAAATCCATGAACCAGATGTTTGGCGACCAAAAAATCCCCAGGCCATGTCCAAAGAGGCTCACAAGGCTGATGCAGATCTGGGCGTTTCAGGCGGGCTACTGATTTGGGGCATATAGAGATAGATATAGAATGATATATAGATATACATGTGTATTTTAGACACAACATACACATATACACACATAAATAATTATATATATATTTATGAGAATATTGCAGCTACAGGGCTTGTATGACAAAATAATTTTTTAACCATTTGCTGCACCATTCTTGTAACCATTCTTTTTCCTATTTTGGAAGCACCCCTGTTCTTGTAACCGTTCTGTTTCCTATTCTGGAAGCACCCCTGTTCTTGTAACCGTTCTGTTTCCTATTCTGGAAGCACCCCTGTTCTTGTAACCGTTCTGTTTCCTATTC
>Ga0126342_10003102_pt1 | contig 27063 bp, 29 predicted proteins | sample Cyp1metagenome_FD_92528 | JGI IMG/M metagenome (GOLD analysis project Ga0126342, IMG submission 92528) | Coral microbial communities from Lord Howe Island, Old Settlement Bay, Australia - Cyphastrea 1 metagenome | ecosystem: Host-associated > Invertebrates > Cnidaria > Coral ...
AATTGACTTTTTCATCAGATTCCACTTTCAGCAGCGTAGCAACATGTAACGTAGTAAACGATCCCGGAGATCTCAGCAGCGTAGCAATATTTCATGTACGAAGTACAAGGAACGTTAACATGCTCGCCCCCACCCCACCCCACCCCAGCAGCAGCGTAGCAACATGTAACGTAGTAAACGGTCCCAGAGATGTCAGCAGCATGGCAATATATCATGTACGAAGTACAAGGAACGTTAACATTCCCCCCCCCACCCCACCCCACAATCGCGATATTCAAAAACGTGCGGTTTACAGGCACGGTTTTCGGTCCGCAGGCATATACATGTATTTATATATATATATATATGTAACATGTATATATGTATATATGTATATATGTATATATGTATATATGTATATATTACAATACATATACACATATACATGTATATATATATATATGACGATCATCATCTATCATCTTTCTGTATACATATGCATCCTGCCAAAATCAAAGCAATGGGAAAAGGTTGCCAAAACTTGTCAAAACTCTAACGCCTCTTAGAAAAAAAGGTAAAATTCTGCGATGATTCCAAGGCTCAGCGGTGCGGTATGGTGCTGCCAACTTGTTCTTCACCACCTTCACTTTGGAACGGATCCCAGTGGGCTGTTCTGCTGGTCCAATCTTTCCGGACTGTGGAGACCGGACCTCCATGCGCACCGAAGCAGCATATTTGATGGCCTTGCCACCCACGGTGTCTTCTGACAAGCCATAGCCACCAATGTTGGCCCGAAGCTGGTTGATGCACATCACCGTGGTTTCGGAAGAGGTGAGTTCTGGAATGACTATGCCTTAGCAAACTTAGCAAACTCAAGATCCACTGTGATCCACTTGACTAGTCCGACTCTAGATTTGCGATGAAACCCCAGCTGAATAAAATTAGAAATTGAAAGCTAAGTTGGAACAGAGCTACGACAGAACTGACTCAGCAACCTCGCTCGCAGACCAATAGTCCGTTCACCCATGGTCTTCTCACCCTCTTCCTGTGGAACCAGCTGCGCCACACTGTCGATCACGATGATGTCAAACAGATGGGATGAGGCAAATGCGTTTGCCTGGTCTAAGGCCTCCTCTGCAGAATTGGGTTGAGTCACCGTAAAGTGATCCAAATCCAGACCCATCTGCCTCGCGTAGTCCTGTGTTGGCTAGGTAGGACTACACCCCAGACCCCAAAACTGAAGATTGTCAGTTTGATCATAATAATTAATAATAATCATCAACAATCATCCCAAGTATGGCATAATAAGAGAAAGTGAGAAAGAACAAACCGCCAAGCAGTCCGTATTCAAAGCGTGCTCTACATCAATGAAAGCGCAGTTCTTGCGACGTCCCGACTTCTGTAGAGACACGCAGCAAGACAAAGCCAAGGTTGTTTTGCCACTTTGTTCAGGTCCATAGACTTCCACCAACTTTCCATATGGCAAACCACCACCCAGGGCCAGATCCAGGGTCAAAGCTCCTGTGGAAAACACGGGCACTTGCGCAGTTGTCTGATCAAAGTTCACAATGGCATCTTCTCCAAATTTCTTCAAGAATTTCTTGCGAAATTCCTTCATCTCATTGTTTGTGGAAGTTGGTGCCTCAATCTTGGGACCTCTTTGGTGGCGAGTCACCCAGCCAGACCTTTTGTAGCTTGCGAAGACAAGGCCTGTCATGGGCAATAAGTGGCAGGCTTTCCAGCCCAGACCGGACGGCGGAGCAGCAGCACCTATCTGAGGTGATGGTGGCGCGTGCAAAGATGGTGCCAGCATGGGAAGAGGCTGCATGCTTGGCTCCTTTTGTGTCTGGTGCCACACGGACAAACACGGCAGGGTGATTGGGCCAAAACGGCTCCAAAGCGGAAGAAAATTGCTACATCTCATCTGGGTAGTGGCAACAAATGGGTCAAGATGGCTGCGGTGATGCACCTGGCTACTGCCTTGAAACTAGAAAGAAAGCAGAAAAGTCGTGGCAGTTTACCTTGCCTATCCTTGCAAAGCTCCGGCAGCCTGCCTGGGGTTGCCACTGCGTTCGCCCAAGGGAGGAGAAGGTCAAGCCTATGGCTTGGCAAGTCCCAAAATCCAGCTGATACTCTTGCACCAAAGAAATCAACACCTTTCCAAATCCAGCATCCTTGGGAGGAGACTACGCCTTGGATACAAAAACAGATCCTCAGGGCCGTTTCCAAGCTGCAATTGTTGGGCCTTCCATGCTTCGTCTGCAATAGAAGTCAACCCTCAAAACGCACCCTCCCTGTGAAGCAAAAATGGTGCAGCGGCCGTGGCTTTGGTCATCTGGCAGGCTTGATCCCTCTTCCAATATCCTAGTCCACATGCTTCACACTCGTCGGGGAGGTCTTTTTCCCGACTTCACTGGTCAGCAATCTATCTATATCTATCTATTTTCATGTCCTCGAAACCTGCAACCGACTTGGGAGCTTCCACTATTGATTTTCCCAGAACTATTCATGAACCAAGGAGAAAATATAAGAAAATAAGGATATTTGGAACACGGGAGTCTTTGCCCTTCCAACCTGGTCCAGTCCTCCAGACCACTCCCAGCTCTGCTCCCAGCTCGACCCTTTTGGCTCTGTGGAGCACAACAAAGCCGAGGCCATTTGTGGCTCACCTTCACCTGGTAGGTTCGCCCGGCATCGGATCATCAATTCCTCTGGGAAAACCCAGACTCAGTGGTTAAGCCATCCCCAAAAAAAAGAAGAAAGATGAAGAAAGTCTGTGGCTGGATCATTTTGGATCGTCCTCCCAAATCAAGATGGAAAATGATGGACATGAAAATTGTTTTTAAGAAAGCAACCGGCCTGTCTTTGGATTGTAAATTTGTTCGGTTAATGGATCTTCCCTTCAACCCTCGGGGGAGCGGAGCCGCAGTCCAAGCAAACCAGCGGCTAAGGCATTCTGAATGGGCTTCACTTGGTGATTTGGTTATGGGTCAAAAACGGGGCACCTCACAAGCCACAAGTTTTGGCGCGAAATCATCCGTTCCTGGTTCATAATTTTGACCCAAACCCATTTCAGCCGGGGCTGCCGTTAATTCACTCCAGGAAAGGAAACTCATGAACTCATTGCACTCTGTCGCAGAACCTGTATGGGTCAATGGTTTTGACTGGTTTTGACATCTAGGATCTGGTCATCTACACTTCTAGATGGCCATACGGTTGGAATGCTCCACCTCCAGATGTTTCTTCATGACGGTCATGGGTGCGGGACAAAGGGTGTCCTGGTCATCCTGGGAGTGAATGCAGTTCCCCAAAAACCTGCCGTTCCGGTCATGTCATCTACTAGCTGCTACTAGCTGTGCAGAGTCTGCTTTTGGAGCTGAATTGAGACATTTGCAAAAGGCCGCTGCGGTTGAAGATTCATTGGCTCGCGAAACTCTGCAGGCTCTAATCCTACGCCGCTATAGCGCGACTGCGACTCTTATGTGGTCACCAGTTCCTACGCCACAAAATGGCGGCCCTCAGTTCGAGGGGCTCTCATTCCATGCCCTCTTGGGAGGAGCAGTGATGGAGCTGGGGAAGCTCCCTTTGAAAAAGCTCAAAGCTTCAGAATTCACTCAGGAGCAACACTGTCAGCACAGAAAGGCTCGCCGAGGTGAATTTTGGAGCTTGGGGCCCAGTGCTCATCTGCAGGCACCGGGCCTATGCTGAATTTGTTGGGTGCCACTTCAGCACCGTGAACTTTGATAGAACCACAGCGAGAATTGCATATGAATGCTACTTATTGGTTCCTTTCATTGACATAGCATTCCATCTCCTGACGCAGAAGATTGCACGTCAATAAATCTTAGGTGCAAGGTCTCTGAAGTGGACTTTCCACAGGCCGGGGAAGTATCTCTCCCCACCATGGGGCAACACTTTCCCAGCCACAAAAAACACAACGGCTGGGCGGTGGCAGGACCACAACACGCATAAGTCGGGAGACCTCGGAAGTGCTGAAGTGGTCATAGGATCCAATGCTCCCCACAGGTCTCCCGATTTTTACATGCTTCCAAAGTGTTCCTTGTGGGTTGCGGACTGGGCAAATCTGTCATCCAACCAGGGATGTGGTCCAAATTCATAGTGATTGACCGAATGAAGCCGTCCCTTTTTACTTTGAAGATCCTGAAAAAAAAGCTGCATCAGCAAAAATATGAAGCCCCAGCTCCGTTGATTTGTACATTCGAATTTCCCCCCTACCCATGTTTCTTGGTGGTCCATCCTACTTTTAGTAAGTACGTTATACCATGTTACGACCCAGTTATAGGTCAAAAAGTCACCCTCTTACCCACCTATGCGCAGATTTTGATCTTAGATACCTTCCTCTGTGGGAGTTTCACAAACTTGGGATACTCCCTTTTCATCATTGGTTTCCCTATGAAACATAACCATTTTTGGATCATAAGGCTCCCCGATTTCAGACATAAAACCCCATTTTTTGGATGGTTTGTTACAATTACCCCATCATTGTCAAATCATTATCCCATAATTATCCCAGTATTCCCCGATGATTATCCTATGCTTTTTCATAAGTATCCTATTTGTTCCACAACAAATTATTCCATAATTCTCCCAAGATTCTTCGATTTTCCCATGAAATTCACATGACCTGTCAGCCCTGGGGTTCTCCGAGTGCTGATCGTTGTCCAGGTCGCGTTGACATCGTGGCTATGCTTTCGGGGCTGGGGGGGGGGGTGAAATAACGTTCTGTCGCCTGCGTTTCTTGGTCTTTTTTTTGATTAATTACTCGTTAACACGCTCTTAATGCTACGCTGTAGAAATTCTCTTGTGCGCTTTCAGATGCTCTTAATGCTACGCTGAAGAAGTTCTCTTGTACGCTTTCAGACGCTCTTAATGCTACGCTGTAGAAGTTCTCTTGTACGCTTTCAGACACTCTTGATGCTACGTTGTAGAAGTTCTCTTGTACGTTTTCAGATGCTCTTAATGCTACGCTGAAGAAGTTCTCTTGTACGCTTTCAGACGCTCTTAATGCTACGCTGTAGAAGTTCTCTTGTACGCTTTCAGACGCTCTTGATGCTACGTTGTAGAAGTTCTCCTGTACGCTTTATGACGCTCTTGATGCTACGTTGTAGAAGTTCTCTGATATGCTTTCAGACACTCCTGATGCTACGTTGTAGAAGTTCTCTTGTACATTTTCAGATGCTCTTGATGCTACGTTGTAGAAGTTCTCTTGTACGCTTTATCACGCTCTTGATGCTACGTTGTAGAAGTTCTCTTGTATGCTTTCAGACGCTCTTGATGCTACGTTGTAGAAGTTCTCTTGTACGTTTTCAGACGCTCTTGATGCTACGTTGTAGAAGTTCTCTTGTACGCTTTATCACGCTCTTGATGCTACGTTGTAGATACGCTTTCAGACGCTCTTGATGCCACGTTGTAGAAGTTCTCCTGTACGCTTTATGACGCTCTTGATGCTACGTTGTAGAAGTTCTCTTGTATGCTTTCAGACACTCTTGATGCTACGTTGTAGAAGTTCCCTTGTACGTTTTCAGACGCTCTTTTTGCTACGTTGTAGAAGTTCTCTTGTATGCTTTCAGACGCTCTTGATGCTACGTTGTAGAAGTTCTCTTGTATGCTTTCAGATGCTCTTGATGCTACGCTGTAGAAGAAGAAAAAATGCTGACTATCCCAGGAGTCGGTGTGCAGTCCACCAAATTCATTGGTATTTGCAATTAATTTTGAAAGGATGTTCATTTTGCATGGTGCCCACAGTACTTTGGACACATTGTGAACTTGGTGGTAAGAATGCAACCGACAAAATCGACAACCCTTCCAATGTTTTTGCTTTGTGATCAGCTACAAAAACAATGATGAAGACACATTCTCGGTTTTCTAAGACGGTCATTTTTGAAAAATGTCCGCACGACACAAAAGACTTACTGAAGATACTTGCTTCAGGGACAACACAAAAACACTGGAAAAACCCAGACAAAATACACATTTCATAATGAAGGACTTCATTCAAGGCATGTGGGTCCCGGAGAACCTAAGGGCCGAGCCGTCACATGATTGTCCCAAAAATCCAGGATGAAGCACCAAATTCTGCCGTTGAACCACCCCAACTCCTGCCTCAAAAATCGGCAGCTCCTGGTGGCACCACACCGCCCCAAGGTTCGGCCGCCTCAGGGAGTGCGGAAAAAAATGCTGATTTTTGCTGGGAAAAGATGCGAAAACCCTCAGGAATTTTCTGAGACCTGGATCTCCCGTTCATATTAAACACGCCCCAGAAACCATCGTTTTTGGGGAGGATGGTCGTTTAATCTTAGGGGGAACCGATTGGAGACCATGAAGTTGGGATGCTCGAGGCTTCCAGGGTGGTTCTGTTGCATTGCTAGAAAAGAAAAGCTTAAGCTGTTTTAGGGGCTACATCTCAAACTAGTTGGTGACCCCTAAAAAAAAGAAAACGCTGATCACCTGGCGATCAGCATCCAGAAAATGATGAAAAAAAATCATTGAAACCAGCGATCAGCAAATGTGTAGCGGTCAAAGTCGTCTGTCATCTCCTTCTACTGGTTGGATGATACACCTTCTCATAGCCCCATGAAACGGCCCAGTAGAACCCTGTAATTATATGACCTCAACCAACCATCATTTCTTGGTTTTGTCCACCCATGGAGGCTATATCCCCATTTGGGCTACACCGCTTGCCCTCAACGCGGCTGAGGCAGCAGCCAACAATAAGGATCGATCATCGCTACCTGCCCCAACTGATTTCGGGGTCGGGGTCTAACCCAGCTATCACGATTTGGGAATGTTTAATTGATGAACATATAGGTTGATGCAAACATCAATCATCTTAGAGAATCATCTTATTCATGGTCAGCAGTGGTCAACAGTAGTTTTGAGTGGAACAAGAAAGTCAGAACAAGATGAAGAGACAGAAGTGTGGTGCGACTGCGGCCATGCATGGCCATGCCAAATCATTGGAGAATGGACAACGTTGGGTCGGGCTGCTACTGCAAGAGAAGTGTCCGGTCCAAGTCCAACCCCTATTGTGTTGGCACAGGGTCAATCCAATTAAGCTCCAAATGCCCGACATCACAAGACTCAGATCTTGTCCACGATTGGGGGATTCTCTCAGAACGTTTGTTCCCTTACTCAGCCAGACAATTCTTGCAAAATTTGGAGCTTCCCCATTCAAGTTTCGTCCCAACCCCCTGCGTCTTAGACATGTGATCCATCCATTTCATCATGGCTTTCAGTAGCAAGCCCCCTTGCATTGAACTGTTCCGCATAGGGAGAACTCCTGCAATGACATGGCGACTTCAAGTTTGAGAAGGTGCTCAACAAGGAATTCATGCAGGCCAAATCGACCGACTCAATAAGGCGTTTTGTTTAAGTTTTCACGGGTAAAATATTGTAAAATGCTGTGACCCCAAGCAAAGATGATGCTTAAGATAAAGATGACAAAAACGTACAAAACCAACCATTTCTGTTCAGATCAATGACTCGTCATGTGGCCCGTGCCACTCACGATTTCATCGTGTTCGGCAGTGCTGCCCAGTTGCGAAGAAACGGCGGAATGGTGGACTCTGCCATGAACTCCTTCGATTGGGATGCCCAGTAGAACCAGTTAGTACAACCCTAGACATGACCACGAACCAAAAAGACCTTATATAGTGTGGCCTCGAAGTTCTATGGAACTTGGAACCTTTGGCTTTTTCAAAGTGACGAACAGCGAACACTGCGGGGTAGGAGCTGGATGGCCAAAGATTCACAGACATGTTCTACATGTAATCATATAATTACATTTACATCAATTGTTGCTGATTGTGTTATCATGGCAATTCTAGTGATAGGTTTCTTTGACCAAGTTTGTTTGTCTGCATGTATATAGTGAAAAACATCTTCATCTTGCCTTCATTTCCGCCACAAAAGTCTTGGAAGCATAGCCTTTGATGCGAATCTTTTTCACCTGGGAAGCGGGAAGTGTGACTTGGCACCTGCCAGGACGATAGACCGAGAGAAGTTGGCCTTGCACCAAAGACCTGCAAATAATAGATGTCTAGTTTCCGTCAACATGAGCTTCTGAATGCATCAAAGCTGAAAGTTCCTTCGAATTGCCCAAATTGGGATTATAAAATTTTCCAAATTGCCTTAAAAGCAATTTTCCAAAGCCATTTTCCAAAATTGGGACTATAAATTGCGAATGACTTTCCGAAGCCATTTTTCTGCCAGCATTTCACCCTGATTTCCGATGCCAAGCGATGCCAGGTGGCGGTGGCAGGTGGCACGAAGGGTTCCACCAGGCGCCAAAAGATCGCAAAGACGGAGGGACACCTGTGGCATGTCATAGGAATACATATATAATATAATATATGTATATATAGACATATACATATACATATCCATATACATATGCATATGCATATACATATACATATACATACACATATTTATTTGTATATCGGGATCAAAACGATCAAATATGTTCGGGATAAGAACTATGACAGTAGGTTCTGGCTTGTCATCTTATCCCAAACTTATTTCGGCTCAGTGGGAATATCCAGAATCTCATTGGCCGGAAATAAGTCTGAGATAAGATATGCGGAACATATTGGGATAATGAATCTGAAACATGATAAGATTGTCTTTACAAAAGTACAAATCTAGGAAAATTATCGAACTTAGAACCATTCCTTGGGGATGTGGATGGAAAACACTGGCGTTTTCCAATGCTGGTCATTTTGTGCACCGCCAAAATGCCAGGGACTGATCCAATGGTGGATAAATAATCTTTGGGCGATAAAAGATGTTGGAAAAATACACGGAGTTTGGATAAAAACGATGAAAAATTCTACCGAAAATGATGGAAAGAATGCACCAAACCAAAATGTTGGGGATAGTTATCCAATCCTATCAAAAACGCACGCTATCAACCAAAACAAATAGGAAACATTTGGCAATGTCATAGTGTGAACTTGACGCGCGCATAAGATTGAGATACACTGGATTGCCATCGTCTTGCCGATTGTTCAGAATGGCTCAACATCAATTCATCTCCCAATGAAAAGGTGTGCCCATTTTGGGTATGTCATCTTGCAATCGTTCAACTATGTCAGTCTCAAGTATTTGGTGATTGATTTCCTCAAACTATATCATTTGCTCCTTGAAACAAATTCTTCGAGCGTGCTATTGGGGTCATTGGCCTTCAATGAGGATAGTTTCAACAACGCAAAGTCTGCTACTATTCAACTGCACAAGCTGTGACACTGTGGGAAAATTACTATGATGGGCATATATAGCTCAAAATTATGTTCCAAACTCAGTTTGGCTGAAGACTAGACGCAACAAATAAATAAGAAACTGTGTGTCCATGCATATCCGGAACCACCATAGCCAGGCGGGTAGGGGACAAATATCCTGGTCCCCAGTTGAACTTCCCAGGAATGATCACCTTACATGTGGTCGCTGTTTGCATCAACATCATATGGAAGTGTTGGAGGATTTTCTAAGGCCATGGGTTCACATCCCCATTTTACGAGGGAAGGAGCCTGATCTTTCCTGGCGAATATCCCATGTTTGATGCTGAAATTCCAACTTTGAGTGTTAAAAATTGGTAAAACCCCAATTTCACACTACTTTACCCATCATGTTTGTTGGTTAAACCATGTTAAACTCCATTTCTTATGCTTCTGACGTATTTTCGCCTCCTTCGCACAAAAGTCGAGCCAAGTCCCGCCTTACCACAAAGGCAACCCGGACTCTTTCTGGGTAGACCTTGGAGTGCCCAGGACGGAGATGTTCGCCATGTGGAATCCACCAAAATAATGGGTACAACTACTGTCAATGAGGATTTGACTGGATTTACAATAGGATTCCAGAATGGGATTCTAATCCATTTACCCTTCGGTAATCAAACGTGCCAAACGCATTTTCCAGCAAGGCATGTTTGATTAACAGAGGATATAACCCATTCCTTTAAATTTGAAATTCCCCCGATATTTGGGACCCGAAAATGAATACATCCAACCCAGGACTTTTGGGTCGTATTTAATACTACGCAAAGGATCATTGACAGATCTAATATGTATATATATATATTCTCATACATGCATACATACATAGATACATACATACATACATTACATTACAGTACAGTACAATACAATACATTACAGTACATTACGTTACAGCACAGTACAATACAGTAAAATACAATACAATACAATACGCTACTATACAATACAATACAATACAATACAACGCAATGCAATACAATACAATACAAGTAGAACCCGCGCAAGGTGGGGGGCGGAAGTTTCCAGGTTTAAGGACTGTGACGCAAGAGGAGCCTAAGGCAAGGTTTGCCTATAGAAGATGCAGGGGACCCTCACAGCTTTTCAACTCTGTTCTGTGAATTCGTCGTCATTTTGCCTCACCCCTTTTCAATTGTGACCGCCACTTCTCAACTCTTCTCAGACCATCTCAGCTCTTCTCAATTTTCGCAACTCTTCTCAACAGCTCTCAAAGTTGCTCCATCTCTTCCCACCTCAGCTCAACCCTTTTCACCTCTTCCCTGCTCTTCTCAACTCTTCTCAATGATTCTCACCTCTGCCCACCTCGCCTTAACTCTTCTCAGCTCTTCTCAACTCGTCTCAACTCTTCTCACCTCTTGCCACTCCTTCAACTCTTCCCACCTCTTCTCACCTCCGCTCAACTCATCTCACCTCTTTCACAGCTCATCTCAACTCTTCTCACCTTCTCAACTCTGGCCAACTCTTCTCGACTCTTCTCACCTCCTGTCACAGATATGCTTACACACAGAGCAAGCTTTTCCACGGAGAAGCATTTACATATACCCTACTCTTCTCTACTCTTGACTTCATGATCTCTTGAGGCACATGCCCACTGGACATTAAGGCACGTGCCAACTGGACACGATACTCTCTGGGCTAATGAGAATGTGACTACGTGATCTCTTAACGCTGGTGCCAACTGGACACAATGATCTTTGGGCTAGTGAGCATAAAACCCTCCGTAACTCGGAGTTTCCTCCATGAAACTTCCTTTGACAATACAATACAATACAATACAATACAATACAAGTATATACAAGTAATATACAATACAATTATATACAATACAATGCAATGCAGCAATGCAATGCAATACAGTACAGTACAATACAATACAGTACAATTATATACAATACAGTACAATGCGATGCAATGCAATGCAACAATACAATACAATACAATACAATACGATACAATTATATACAAAACAATACAATACAATAAAATACAATACAATGCAATGCAATACAATACAATTATATACAATGCAACGCAATGCAATGCAATGCAATGCAATACAGTACAATACAAAACAATACAAAACAATACAATACAATACATAGATATACAATGCTATTTTTATATATGTATAATATATATAAGACATACCTGTCAGATCATGAAACAAAGTTTTCTGATGATGGAACCCTTGGGATCTGAGGCTCCCACTTTGTCCAGGATTGGGATCATCTGTTTATAAGGCCTCGGTCAATGGCCAATGGGGTGACAACTGAGGACCCATGGACTCATAAATTGACTGGTAAAACATGGGAAATGTTGGTTCTTCTGAGTACTAAGCGTCCTGTTTTCTTTGGTAAGCGGGTAACCAAAATTGTTTCATGTCGGTTTTTTCAGGTGTACGCCAAATGTTTATGGTATTCCATACCGATGCCCACATCAACTTCTGTCTGCACAGTTGCGAACAGGCAGTTTTGAGCCTCCAAACTCCCAAGCCTGATATCCACGTCGCATGTACTTTCCTACAAGGCCATAGTCACCTGGCGTGCAAACCACACACCACATCTGCCAACCCCTGCAACCCATCAGCCATCTGCCAAGTCTATGTCTCTCTTCCAACGGACAAGCAGCACTCAGCCTTTTTTTGAGAATGTATCTGGCGTGTGTTAAAACTTTACAGCATCTTGTGGTTTGGGGTGGGACTATTCAAGACCACCCGGTATTCGCATCATGGCATTGAATGTTTCTTGAACCCTAATCTCTAAGGACTTGCATGACAACTAAGCTAGATGTGATATTAATAGAATCCCATGATATCCATTTGAAACTCCCCATGAAATATCCCCACGTCATTATGGTTTTCCTGTTGACGGCATATGCACCTTGATCATAGATTTCCACAAAGTTGGTGATCAGCTTCCCTGTTTTCATCATGCGTTCTTGCGCCGCAGCAAAACCTGAGACGGGCAGCCCGATCAATGGATTGGCTCGAGGGAAAAGCTCCAGGAAACCATTGATTTTTACGATCAAATATTAAGGTGTGCTGCATCTGTTTCCTTAAACCAATTCTAAAAAAAACACAAGTTCTCGTAGCAAAAGCTTCCCTTACGTTGCCCATATAATGCTGACCCATACCCTAATGATGAACTTCACGAGAAGACCAACCTTTGCGGTCAAGTCACACTCCTCCATGATGTGCAGGTGGAAAAGAATGAAGGCCTCTTAACTCCACAGCCCCATTCCGACCATCCACAGCCTTGTTAGCAGTATCGACGTATGCTTCGGCTATGCTTCTGGGGGAGCATGCCCGCTGCATGAACTTTTAGTAGGCTCTGGATACTTTGGTCATTGGTCAAGGCAAAGTTTCTGTATTTCGGGCTCCGAGATGTCTGTTGCGGAAAACCCAACGATAACCGTTACCAGACTTCCACTCACGGTAATACATTGGTTCCTGCCATGGACTGTCGGCTCGTTTCCTGATGCACCTCAAATCCACTGGTGAATCAGCACAAGCGCGACTACCACCACATTTCCAGCCTCCATACCAGCTTCTCGAACAAGTCCAGCGGCATCGCACTGGCTGGTGCGATGGATGTAGATCGGCAAGCCTGCAACTACAACGTTACAACGACGCTCGGCACAAAATTGGACACATTTCATCTTAAGCAGTCTTACATTATTCATTTTGGGAGGTCAAGAGTTTTGACCCATACCAATATGTTGCTCTTTCTTTTCACAGCCATTTGGCTCTTGGAAACAAAACTCTCAGACCTGTATAAGAGACTGCGAAGACCGCCTACCTGCAGTCTGCAACCATCACACCTCACAATATCCCAGCAGATAGGTCTCAGAATCAGGCCGTCATGGTCTAGACCAATCGGTTTGATGTAGGTGTACTTCCTGCAAGACATGGGAACAGTTTTCTGCTTTTCAGCAAAACACGCTGGGATTTTCAACATGTTTATTTCAACTTATTTCCCAGTGGATTTCTCGGATCGTGACAGTGAATAGTTATAAGTAGGGCAGAATAGGGGAGCTGGAAAATGCCGTTCATGATCCTTAGAATGACCAACCTGTGTGGGTTTGGGTGTCCGGAAAAATTGTCATTTTAATGTGGAAATCATGGTAATCCAATGGAATTGGCAATACATCATTTCCAATATGAACTAATCGAAGGAAGTTTCGAAGCCAAACTTCCGACAATATGGACAGATGGAAAAGCAGAGGTGGTAAGAGTCAGCGAAGAGAAGGGCAGAAGAAAGAAGATCAGAGAAGAGAAAGAGTCAAAGAAAGAAGATGCAGGCGTGCGAAAAAGTAGAAAAGTCGCGATTCACTGTGTTTTTCCAATGATTTGTGGCCCCGGAGGGTCGAAAAGTAGGCTCGCTAATCGGCGGGTGCGGAGCCATCTGGCCAGATGAGAGATGAAAAATTGCACGCCTGTGTGGCGCAAAGCACATGTCCAAGTCAAAATGTACAAAACACACCATGTTCCGACCACTTCTGAAAGTTGTGATGTCGAAAAAGTGCACGCCGTTGTGGCGCGAAGCACATCTCCAAGTCAAAGGTGTTAAAAACTGACGGTCTCGGACCACTTTTGGACGTTCAGATCTCGTTTCGCGTGGCAGGCACGAGGGATTGTGCACCTCCTCACAAGTGAGCAAAACGTGAGGCTTTTGTAGCAGTTTCAAAAACGATGGCAGGCGTGAGACATTTGAAGAGGATCTGGAAAGATGCATGGCGCGTGGCAGGCGCAGTACAAGAGACATGTTCATCAGACATGTTACGAGATTTCCTGAGAGGGGTTGCATTTTGGAGAATCAGATCTTCAGGTTTGCTAAGATGATTTTGCTGGACAGGTGCAGCACTTCGTATGACCTGGCATCACTTTGTCGTTGCAGGCGCAGCATTTTAAACAGGTGGAGTGGAAAAATCACAAAACCGTTGGTACCAGGCCGTCAGCTCTGCACTCAACGTTCTATTTTTGAAGGAAGTCTCGCAGAATTCCTTCGTTTTTGATGTTGTCAATTTGAAACATTGATGAAGTCTCGCAGAATTGCTTCGTTTTTGACGTTGTCAAGTTTAAAAATTGAGGAAGTCTCGCAGAATAGCTTTGTTTTCAAACTTGCAGAAAGACAGATAGATAGATAGATAGATAGATGGATAGATCGATAGACAACTACAACTACAACTACAACCACATTACACTACCACTACAAATACAAAAACGAAAATACTACGCTACAGTACGCTAATTACACTACGCTACACTAATTACACTACACTGCGCTAACTACACTACACGATATGCGCTAATTACAGTACGCTACACTAACTACACTACAACCACAACTACTATTACTACGTGTTACTACTACAGCTACAGCTACAACTACAACTACACTACATTACACTACACTACACGAAATACATGACACTACACTACACTAGGCTACAACTACAACTACAACTACACTACATTACACAACGCTACCTTACACAAATTACACTACACTACAACTACAACTCCAATTACAGCTACAACTGCCACTACGCTACATTACACTACATTACACTAATTACACTACACTACTTTTCACTACGCTACACTACTATACGCTACACCAACTACAACTACAGCCACAACTGCAACTACACTACTTTACACTACACTACACCAGACTGCACTACACTAGACTACACTACAGCACGCTACACTAGACTACGTTACAGCTCACGACACTACACGACACTACACTACATTCATTACACCACACCGCTACTACAACTGCAACTTCACTACACTGATTACACTACACACAACTACAACTCCACTACACTACAACTACAACTACAGCTGCACCACACCACACTACATCCAGCAGTTGTGGCTGCAACCACTCCAAAAAACAGAACTCCAACCACCTTTCGGTCCATCAGTGGATTCACTCTGCCATCCATGCATCACAACAACTCACCTCTCCTATAGTGTCCTATCCTTGAAACTTCCGCCACCGCCTTGTGCGGTACTACTGGTATTCATCAATAATGCCATCCCCCTAATATGAAACACCAAATTCCCATCCCCTACTATTTCTAGGTGGTATTTCAAGGGGGAGACGTAAAATCGCCATTTTCTGTACATCCTGCCATCCACCGGCCCTGAGGCCCTGGCTTCCAGACTTTCACGCGGCTGGTCTCTTGGGCATTCCACTCCGCACGCCACACCTGGCAACCAGCATCTTCAGGTGCAGCTGCCATGGTCAGGGATCCAGAGCCTCCATCTTCTCGTCTAATTGAAACTCCTCAGCCGAAAATGCCGATGGCGAGAGCGCCCCAAAGCATCCTAACATGAAAATGGTTGGTATAAAATGATAAATGGATGTTCATCCCCCCCAAAAAAAATGTTATTGCTGCTATTGTATTGTCTGGAACTGGCCTAGGTTTTGCCCCATCATTCACACACCAATCCCATCCTAAGCTGGCGCCCTGGTCTGAGCCCTCCGGGCGGTGCGCCAATCGAAGGCCTCTTGAAGCATCTTCAAGGACTGCCTCGGGTGCAGATCTGCATCTGCATCCGCTGCTGGTTGAGCCATCTCCAAGTTATGAAAGTCTAATCCGGCTTCAGGATGCCATTTTTTCGGGACCGGAAAATAAAAATCATTGAGACCACATTCCTCAGAGCAAGCTCCAGAGGTTCCAGACTAGTTCCCTCTGGGGGTCCAGACTCCTGGTTCCAATTCCGCGCTCTCAAGTATCGCAACAAAGTGCCCGGTCGTTTGGAATGCGGAACCCGCTCACAGGCTGCATGAAAGTCCAGGCCAGCGTCAGCTACTGCCTCGCAGGACATGCGTTCAACAAATAACAAATCACCAGGTTTCGACTGTGCCACCATGGGTCTCCCCGACTCAGACGGAGAATTCAGGAGCGCTCAATCTTGGGACATAGCTAGACCTTGCCTAACTGGGATTTCAAGTTGCCGATCGCTTCAAAGACCATGACTGATGACCCACTGATGACCGAACAAATGCAGTTTATCACTCCGTCCGTCGTCTTTGAAGGACACTTGGAGGCCCAAGGACCCAAGGAATAGATTTTCTATGAAATCATGATTCATTGATGTCCATCCCCCAGTATGGAGTACTAATTCTAACCATTCGTTTCTGATTCTGGATAACTATAACTTATCAATACTTATTATATAACTATCGTTCCAGGGTTTCAGATGTTACCGAGTTTGAACGTCCCCCACCTTCCGGAAGTTGCGCAAGCGGCAGAGGGACTCTTCATCCAGCTCGTGTTCCACAATCTTCCACTCCAAATCAATCCTTGGTGCAGCTCCCAGCAGTGCACTGAGAGTTGGTTGGCCACTGAGGGCCGGGAGCTGCAAACCAGCGATTTCTCTTTCTTTGTTCAGTTGGGGGTTGGATCATCACATTGTGGGGTGTCCAATTTTAAGCTAGGCTATACCCATTTCCTCTGAATGCCCAGAGTTGCATGGGATGGAGCTGTTGAATTGTCAGGCGATAGACTGGTCAACATGACTGAGTATCCGGCTCGTTCTCATCAGATTTAGGTGCCCAAACCCAAGGCTGTTTCAGTGCCCCCCTGGGCACGGGCGTGACAGAACGGGCTCCATTTTTCTCCAGGTATCCAAGTTGAGAGCACCCAAAAGAACTCCACAAAAAGGAAAATCAAGGAGTTTCCGGGTCCTTGGTTTTCTGGACACATGGCAGCAGCTCAAGAATTTCTGATCCCATGAGACTTGGATGGTTTTACTATGGTCCTTTCTCTACCCCATGATGCATTACAATTTCCTCCAAAAAAGACTTCCCGCCTCGCAGCGTTCTCACCAGTGCAGCGCTTGCGACGGCAACAAAAAATAGGAGGTTTCTTCTGGGCCTTGCCGTGATGGAGAGACAGACCCTGCCTGCTGTTCCAACATCAAAATGGGGCTGGTAGCTGGGATATGGGATACATGGGGGGGAAGATTACGTCTTCAAGTTTCTGACCCATCCCCCAGTCCTTTCCAACAGCAGCAACTCCAATGCCCCAAAAAATTGAAGCATTTCTGGTGTATCAAGAGCTACATTATAACTACACGTCTGAAAGGAAGGGACGCGCAACCCTGGATACCCGATACCCTGAATCCAAAATCACAAACTCCCCAAGCATGTTTGCCCACCTCGCCGTTTCGCGGGCTTTCATTCACCTGAACCAAAGCTTGCGGCAGGAGGGCCAAAATCTGGATCGTGCATATATACTCAGCTGTATGTCTCCTCTGAGGACCCCAGTCAAGAACCTTGCGTAAGTCCCTCGATGTGGTTATACTGAATATAACTTGTTATAATCACCAAGGACGGTGACCATCCACTAGCTAAATGGGAGCCAGTTCCACCAGGCTCCACCCTTCGCGCCTCCTGGAAGCTCTCAGGGTTCCGCAGGGACTCGGGGCAAGCCAACACTTGCCATACGACCAGGAAAAAGTATGGGGACCGATGGTGTGATGTCACCAATGAGAATAATCCCAAAACCACCCTGGTTTAGAATTGGATCATTGGATCTATTCTTTGTGGTCAAACAAAACCGTTTCCGTTCACTAGAAGTCCGCTTCCGCAGAGACTTACCATGTCCACAGGTAGTAGAAAAACTGTCATCGCGATGAAAGCTGCAAAAATGACCACTCGTTGGTGCAGTTTTTCTGGCCTGAAGCAAGTCTCGCTTTCTCTCCAATCTCATCCTAAGATGTGGCAGTTCAGCCACAGCTCAGCTTCCAAATTTCAAGGTTTTAGATCTTGAAAATGTTCCCAACCATGTGGTGCTTAAAGATGGTCACATGCACAAAACGATCGTGCGATCTCAGGGTGTCACTCTTTGATCTTGTCATCTTCGCATCCGAGAATGGACCAAAAGTTGTTGAAGCAGCTTGGGCTTTCTGGGCCGACATCCTCCTCGTTCGGGTATGTCGTCTCCATGATGCAGCAGTGCAAGCTGCGGGATGGCCCGAAACAAAAACTCCTCCAAACCAAAAACCTCTTGGAAATGGTCCAAGTCTTTTTGAATAGAAGCACTTCATTTTATGAAGCTCTTTCAAGTCGTCTTGGGGAAATACCTTTCGTCATGCTCCAACTGAATCACATGCCTCACAATCATTGTCGACAAACTGCTGAACCATGTTTGTGTAATGTTGTTTTTTTCCAACTAGCTCTTGAGACTGAGCGAAGGTCAGCTTGGCTATGAACAGAGAAGAGTCCCAAAGTTTCTGCATTTTGACCCCAGCGCAATCAAATCTTTCAGGCAACTCAGGATGGGTTTTCAATTTCCACAAAACCCAGGTATATTGCCATAGGTTGGGTTCCATCTCTCCTTGTCACACAGGGGTTCCTCTTTAGGGTGACCATCACCTCTACTGATAGGCCATCGCATCTTTTCTGGCTCTAGCTTTCTGGCTCCTGGGCTCGACAAATAGGAAAAGCTGAAAGTCGATGTGTTGAGATGTGTTGTTTGGTGACTTCATAGCGACACTGGCGACACTTCACAATTCCGTTTAAAGAGTTCCCGTTGGCCTGGGACCTTTCCTGAAGTAGGAGCTGATTTCACTAGTGGCGGCTACTCGTACAAGCACTTGCTACCTGCAACCTCCGTAACCCTGAGCATTTTTCATTTGAGTATCTATTTTGTTCGGAGAAAAAGCATGATTGTAAAACGACAATCATGTAAAAAAATCAAAAAGGACTGCAAAAAGGACTGGACGCACCCAAATCGAAACGAATTACTGGAGGAACCCCATGATCAGGAACCTGCACGCCTTGAAAATTCAACCAATTTGTCTCCCCATTCCAACCTAGCACACCTCCAACTCTTCTTCAAAGCTGCAGGGTGCCTCGACGCAAGCATCGTCCAAGGGCAAGACCTCAAGTACCCCTGAAATCCTGTGGTTTATGATCGTCTTAAACATGAAAATATCACCCATGATTGGACAGACCCGTTTTTCAGTCCAGAACACAAAAAGGAAATGCGTGTAAAATGCGACGGAAGAATCGTGCTCATGTGAACATGCCCAAAGGTTGTACCTCTCCTGTCTTTGCAGCATCAGGCTTCAGTCTAAACATTCCAGATCAGCCAATCAAGTCTCTAGACCACTAGCTAGTCATTGTGGGAAAGTCAGCGCCAACCATGAGATACTTGGCAATGTCAGCTCAGGCTTCTGCCAACCGATGCGAATGGAGGAACATGCCTCAGGGCACCGTAAAGAACAGCCGCTCCATCCCTCCCTTAGCCAACAGAGCAGCTGTTGAAACAATCCTCCTGGACCATCCCAGGGTCCCAGATGGGCTCCAAGTCACGATAGCTGCCAGCACGATCGGACCAAGGATTGCCTGGCCATGTCATGAAGCAAGTAGCCACAACTGGGCTGTGGCAACAGTTTTTTGCATTGCTCAACAACAACAACAACAACAACAACAACAACAACAACAACAACAACAACAACAACAACAACAACCACGACAACCACAGCAACCACATTGTCAAATATAGATGTTGAAATATGTTCCTGTTTGTGTGCAGCTTTGTAGCCCTGCAGTACATGCAAGCTTTGGTTTTTGCTGAGGTTTTCTAGTTAAATGTGGACATATCTGTCCTCTCAGGTACCTTCTACTCCCTTGGGAAGCGGACGCTTGATGCTGTCTAACGTTTAAAGCATCCACCCTGACAGCGACTCTCACCAGTCCAAAACAAAGAAAAGTGTTAAAAGGCACCATGACAAATCGTTTCCATTTTCTAAGGTAAGCCACGCCTCCATAGGTGTCATCCCCAAGCACAGGGAAGCCCGCCGCCGCCAGGTGCAAACGGATCTGATGACGCCTGCCGTCGCTCAGAACGATGGAAATTCGGTCGGTGGTGGTGATGACGATGACAAGGATGAGGATGATGGCTACTACCCTCTGGTAATGACTAACATAGCTATTGAAAATGGCCAATAATAGTGGATTTACCCATTAAACATGGTGATTTTCCATAGCTATGTTAAATTACCAGAGGGTACTATCCAAAATCTTTCCTACGAAGCGGCCCAGACCAATCTGTCAACTTGGCTGTTGATCTTCCACAAGACAATTTGAACTCCAAAAATATTGCTTGGTGAAGAATGGGATTCCCAATTCATGGATTATGAGAATCCGACTCCCAATAAAGGTAGTATAACCCCAAACCAATCATCAACCAACAGGGGCTCACTGGTCGCAAAATGTGTCGTTGCACCTACCGGTGATGAGTTTCAATTGCACCAGAGCCGCAGGAAGCTTAGGCAGTCGACTGGGGCTTGCGCCTACAGCACAAAGAGAAGCTGAGGTTTTGCCCACAACTACCCTCTGGTAACCTAACATAACTATAAGAAATTGCCATTGTTAATAGGTAAATCCTTTATTATAAATGGTGATGTTCAATTGTTATATATAGTTATGTTATGTTTGTTGACCGAACGGTAAGGGACCCCAAAATCATGAAAATGGTCTATGTTTTGCCAAAAAAACCTTGTGCGGATACCCACCAGTCCTGAACACACAAGTGAGGATGCCTTGCGCCTTCAGAACCTGGAGTGTTACTCTGATCCTTAGCATCAATTAGAGAAGTTGCTGGATTATATACCCTCTGGCAATTTAACGTAGCTATTGAAAATGGCCCATTTATAGTGGATTTACCCATTAACAATGGTGGATCTTTCCATAGCTACGTTAGTTTACCAGAGGGTATGCATAAACAAGTGCCATACCCAAAATTTGAACACTTCAGTGGCCCCGGGCGAGCCTGGCCTTTGGGCCAAAGGCCGAATCTTACAACTTCCGCCAGAGTCTCAGCCTGCTCAGAGTACCAACCCATGTGCAAATTTGATGAAAAGGACTGAAGTCTACTTTTGAAAAGTGCCATCAGAATTAAAAATTCAAGTGCCAATTTAAGATGAAAAGCCAGGTTTTATAAACACATGAGGTATAACTTATATAACACTTGAATCTCCTTTCATGAAACAGCAATGCTAATTTTTTGACCTTCCCCCGTTGCGCTCCTCTTCCCCAGCTTCTCCTTCCAGTGCCACCCTCCGAGCAAACCCTTCGCTGTCGCAGAGGCGATCGGAGAGGCAAACTTCACCATCCCACCTGGGATTCCCAACAGATTTGGTCACATCATCTGGAAATGGGAATCTATATGTATTATTATATACGTGTATATGTATGAATTGGATCATTTTTCACCTAGAATTCCAGATATGAATTGATATAAACACTGGAAAAGGGGTGGGCTGCCAGTCCCTGGTGGTCACAGGGAATGTCTTTGGGATCGACACCAACTTGCAACTTGGATGTCCGGTTCGAGCTCGCGTTTCCATTCTTATTATATGGTTGCTGAAAGAAGAAAATGCCAAATTTCTGCCAAGCCTAGTAATTTGTGCCATTCTTATTATATGGTTCCATTTTCCCAGGGGGATCCTATTATATTGTGCCAGTATCTTCTTCTTTGAATGGATCCCCCTGGGAACTTCAAACGGAGAGATCTCCCAAGGTCGTTGCGAAGGCTGACCGAGCACAAGAGCCAGGTACGTCCTGACCACTGCAGGAAACGAGGCATCCGGTTTCCTCCAATTTCATGCTCCAATTTCAGTCTCATTGGAGTGTCCATGAGTTTCCTACTCAGCAAATCCCAGACCTCTTCCGAAACGGCCCAGCACCAAGCTCCAGACTTTTGCACCTGGCGCTTTTCAAAGAGCTGACTCCCGACCTCAGCAACAAAACGGGCCGCTCAAGGAAAAAGCATTGGCACGAATCTCCACTTATGAAATCATTACCCTCTGGTAAATAAACATAGACCCTGAAAATCACCAATTTTTAATGGAAACTAGTCTTCCAAACCCTATCTGCCAGGGTCTATGTCAATTTACCAGAGGGTACTGCATATCAAATATGCTGACGTTTTTTTCCCAGTTTGCTGTTTCTTTCATGATTCAAACGGGTAGAAACTTGAAACGCACCCTTTCATTCACAGCAAGGCAGTGTTGGGAGCCCAGCCCGTCCGGCTGCCTATCACAGTGAATCATGGCCATCTCTGAATGGCGATCTCGCCATGTGCAGGTTCCAGGGCATGCTGTTTTAGTCATGGTTTTCATTGCCGAAAACAGATCGGCCCAATATGCGGATTTGAGGTTTCAAGCCAACTTGACCAATAAGATCAATGAGTAGGGACCCAACACTGAAGTTTCAAGGGCCGCAGATTGCAAAGAGTTTACTCAACTAATGACGGCATGGCGTGCCTTGTTTGCTGCCATTAGCAGGACCTGGTCGCAGAGTTGACACCCAGCTTCAGTTGACACCAAACTGATCTAACAAGTCATCATTCTAAAACCAGGCACCAAGTTTCCCAATGTTTCAGGACTGTTGAAATGACAAAATGACTTTACCAAGCCCATGTGATTCTCACAGAGCAGCTGAGTTGCCCAACTCCAGAGGTAGCATGGTCCAATTGGTGACAAAAGCGAACTTTTTGGCCGGGAAATCGGGTCTGAAACCAATCTGCGACCTCAAGCAATTTCGACAAATCTGTCGAAACCCATGGTCCACGAAATTGTTTCCATGAGACGCCAGCCAAGTTCGGGGTCCAGTTCGGTTTTTCGTAGTCATCTGTCGGCTAGCCTTGACGAAGGATCACTGAGCTGGGACAAAGACCGTAAGCTCCTCCTCCCAGCGACGTGAGCCGTCCTGAACTTGACGATGGAAGCCAACATTTGTTATGTGCAACACATGTGCAACACATGTGCAACAGAAAATAGATCATCTTTTCTTTGCAACACCAATGACAGTCATTGTCCATGTAGTGATGCTGCTCCATTATTTTGACAAACTGAGGTTGTGGGCTCAAAACAGGATTGTGCTGACAGGGAGAACTTGGGAACCCTAAACCCTGCACAAAGATCGGACAGCGACAGCCAATGGAAAATGTTGGTCCTTTGGTAGATCAATGCGCATATCATACGGCTTGTTGACTGCCTCAGTCATGCATGCCCTGCACTTCCAAGGCCTACTCAAATTTGTCGCTACACGGTTCATGTCAGCTTGAGGACAGGGCAACAAGTCCATCTTGTTCCCACAGAAGTTTGACAGTGTAGTCAGCAATGCTGCCAGCACAGGTGCCAAAATTGGGCTCTTGGATAGCACCCAAAGCAACATCTACAATGAATCAAAACCAGCGCACCACAAAATCATCGTTCACCTGCGTGGTTGTGACACCAGCAACTCCAGGCAGGACTCCTTGCTGATGGCATCAACACCTCAAGTTGAGTCACATCTGACCCCCCATTCTCTGTATGGACAAGCATCGTTCTACAACTTGGCTGAAACAAGCCATTTGGGTGAAACTTGACTGATTTCACTTGTCAAAGCCAGTCAGAAGCCATACAGCAAAGATCTCGAAAGTATTCAAGGAGCAACAAGGCGCAAAAAATAGGAGGAGATGTAGTCGTGGAGTTGTTCTGGGTGTGTTGTTGCATGTGTTGTATTGAAAGCCGGTTTCACTTCCAAAATGTCATCCCTGGTGAGTGCCCCCTTCTTACCTCCAGAACCTTTTTGCATTAAGAACCCTTGACGGCAAGGTTCTTTTGCTTTCAAGGTGAAAAACTTCTTCTAGCAACCTCTCACTCCGAGAGCGTCTTACTCTCACTAGAAAAATGCCTTAAAATGCTTCGTTCCGCATCACGCAAATGTCGGCAACAGTATTGCGCTGCTTTTCTTCTAGTCGGAGCTCTTTCCTTCACGCAGAGCCGTTCAAACATTTGGCATATAAGCTAAGCAGCTAAGCTGTGTATATATGTAGATTTCAGGAACGTCATTTGGAGAAACCATGGTGTTGTTCTCAGCAAAGGGCCCGACCAATCAGGAAGGCCAGCTGAGATAGTCTCCCTTTTACATCCTGACATGGGCGAACCCTCAATGCAAAGTCAGTGGACAAGCAGGGAGTCCTTCAGTGCTGATTCACGTTCATGATCAGTCAAAATCATTTACCTGCAAGTGAGAGAAAAAAAATGTCTGGTGCCTTTTCTTTCAAAAAATGAAGGTGACCAACTTTTCTATGTCAGAAACTCTCAAGCTTTGAAGCTTCGCCCTGCCAGCCCGTCCTCCTCACTTTGCTCCAGCAAGCCTGGCCAAGCCTGAAAGCAGTTCAGCAGTGGACCTGCTTGGATTGATGTGGTAAACCTGCTTGGAGTAACGTCGTTAAATCCACATTTAAGGAGGTCTATTTAGTAGGGTTCCCACAATGATAGTTTTTCGGCTTGTGAGATCTGGGACCAAAAAAGAAACAGCTTCTCCATTTTCGTAGGGAATTCGATCGGTTTTTGGACACTTCAACTGTGACCTGCACCTACACTTCTGAAGGACTGCGAAGTGTTGTCTGCAAAAAGATTGCGGAAATAATGACAAAGAGAAATACACAAGCCTGTTCAAGGATATTGCAAAATATATTGTGTTTCTATGTTGAGACTTCATCAAAATCATCATGAATGGCACGCAATGGCAACACAATAGCAGCTTTGAAATCCTAGCTTCCCCCCGTTGCCTGGCGCATCTGTTCAAAGTCATCAAATGGAGAAGTCGACTCAGTGAACGTGCTTCGCTCGATGAAACCCATCACCTTTTTGTTCTATCAAAACAGGGTTCCTATTTGGATGCCCCACAAAAACCCATCAACCACACATCTGAGTCGCAAACACCCCAACCTGGGCACAGGGAGGATTGAACAGAGTAGCCCGACAAACACCACTTGCTTTAGTAAAGTTGATGGTAGCAGTGTCTCTGTGTTCTGTGTTTAGAATGCTTCAGAGCCGTTTTTTGTCAAACATCAAAGGACAAAATCAAACAGGTCAGATTCCATCCGAAGTACTCAGTAAACTGCAGATTTCTTCCTTGAAGATACGTTGACTGCAAATAGCAGTCCTTTCCCCTAGTACACTACATGGCCAAAGTCCTTCATAGCCATGGTCGGCATATCGAGGTTGTGTAATACTGAGAAAAATCTGTTTAGGCTCGATTTGTGCCGCAATGGTGAGTAATGTAGTTTTAGCAAATATTCTCAAACTTGGATAAAGCTGCAGGAAAGAAAAAACATATTCACTGGGAAGAAACGTGGTTTGCTGCAAAGTTTACTCAGAAATGAAATATATTCCATTCATGCCATTCTATGCTGCTTATGTTCCAACTTCTGCTGGGCTTCTGATGGAATTCCCGGAGCTTAAGGTCTTGATTGGCTAAGAAGTTTCGATGCAGGACTTTCAGAACTGGCTAGCTTCGTCCCACAGTCGCAATATAGTCTTACACTTCTATCACTGCATCCAATACTTGACATTCACAAGTTCTCACCTACAAAGTGTCTGTGTCTTGTCAAGGTACACTCCAGCGCAGGAGTCAGCAAAGTCTCAAGTCCCGGCATGCTTTGATTCCGACGATGTGTCGCAGTTTCTGGCACCTACGTAAAGTCATTGTGAATTAATAGGGCTCCGAACAACTTTTAGGACAACAGTTGTGCACCGATTATGGATGCTATGCCACTAGAAGTAGCAACACTGAGCCTGTTTGCAGTCATGCAGTACAAATTCGCAGTCTTTGCACAGACTCAGGATGTTTTTCTCTAGAAAAATCGTGGATTTTAAGCCTCCGATTTCAGGAATCGGGGGTACAAGGTTTTGCCAGCAACTACATGGCAAAAATGAAAAGCGGTAGTCTTGTGTTGTGACTGTGTAGTCACTGTTCTGGCCTATGGTTTTCCTGCTGAGCCCAAAGGACACGACAAGGTAACGGGTCACACCTTCAGTGACAGGCAGGAATCGTCCTCACCCAAAAAGTGGATTTTGGAAAATGATGTGTTTAGAAGATATCATCCTCTTTTTGGTTCCATCCAGGTCTAGTCTAAATTCTAGAATCGTTTACAGAGATTTCAACTCATCTCGATCCAACGGGGGAAGCAAACGCACCTTGCAAAGGAAGTCGTGCTGTCACAGGAAGGGCAACGCAGTGACAGTAGCGCAAACGCATTGCCCACGTACTGCGCACATGGACTCCGTGGCTGAAACTGCTCAGCAAAAGTCCAACCAAAAAATGAGATTACACCGATTACACCCGGCCATTCTAATGTTATGGTGATTTGTTGGGGATATAATGGGATATAGAACGAAATTCTCAAAAAAAACCAGACCAGGCCCGGGAATGCCGCGCCAACAAATTGGTTCATGTTTAAATATCCAATATCCAATTGGATCCAATTGGGTCAATCATGGGAGCCAATCCCATTGGGAGGGTTTCTTAGAATCATCCGGTCAAACATCTTAAGAAACACCAATCCTCAAGTGAAACCCCCAGCACAACTGGCCTTGTTGTATACCGTCTCATCCACAAACGGCGACCAGGACGCAGTCGGAACACGTAGACGACAGAGAGGACAAGATATCTGCGATAAGCTGTAGATCTGTGGTCCCATCATTTCAGGTATCACTGGTATCACATCCATGGCTCCTCCAGCGGGATGATGATGTAGCTGGCAATATATTATATGTTTGTATACATACATGTATATATATATATACATACATACCATACCATACCATACCATACCATACCATAACCTGAGAAGGGGTGGAACGAAAGCCAGCGCTTGCTTTTTGACTCGCGCGGGGGCGCGTGAAACTCCACCTCATCCATATGGCATGGCTCAAACATGAAGCGCCCCAACATCAACAATT
>Ga0126342_10003103_pt1 | contig 27062 bp, 18 predicted proteins | sample Cyp1metagenome_FD_92528 | JGI IMG/M metagenome (GOLD analysis project Ga0126342, IMG submission 92528) | Coral microbial communities from Lord Howe Island, Old Settlement Bay, Australia - Cyphastrea 1 metagenome | ecosystem: Host-associated > Invertebrates > Cnidaria > Coral ...
AGATATGGTACCTCTGAAAAAGCCCAAGGTGACTGTCAAAACATACCCCTGATGAAATTGAGCCAGCTACATGTTTTGAGCTAGATCGAAAAAATGGAAGATTGGGAATTCCAACATTCAACATATATAAATCATATACACACATACATACACGTTATATATATATATATATACATGTATATATATATATATATTTGTACACACATGCATACATGCATTCCGATCTTTCTGCATGGATCTCAACAATCTCTTTTTCGAGTCATGTGGAGGAGCAGCAGTGAGTGAGTTGATGATGCAGGAGGGGTAAGCCGTTTGGTAAATGATGTTATGTTATGTTTTATAGTTGAGAAGTATGCATACCATTCAGTAGCCCAAACCCCATTCAGTGGCCCAAAACTTGTTTTTTTTTACTTGTGAGGAGATCATTGGTGGAGATATTCGGGTTCAATGGTAAATAAAAAGATTCCATGATGCCATGAATATCAGAAACTCTCACGAAGGGTTTGCCTGAAAATAGAGTACCACCAAAACAAACCTGGTTTATCATCACTTTCCCACCATAAAATGGGACTTTCCCAAGTTTTGGACGACCCTATGTATGACATGTGGATGTTAAGAAAAAAACCATGCACGATGGTGAGATGACCAGCACTGCCACATTGTTGGTTGTAGATGTTCTCACTATATCCCACATGATCTTCCCTTTTAGTTGGTTAAACCAGCCTGTAAACTAACATAGCTATGGACAATCACATTTTTTTTGTATTTTTAATAGGTAAATCAACGAATTAAATGAACTCAATGGCCATTTTCAATAGTCAAACTGTAAAATTACCAACGGCTATGGCGAGGGTGTTCCGATTTTCGCCAGGCTCGACGACGTTTTTCTGAATTGGCCCATGAGCCGAAGAGCCTCGGTGAAAAGCAAGGTTTCCACTGGGGGAAATCCACGAAAGTAATGGGAAATCTATGGCTGAATCTTTTAGGGAATCAGCTTTCACCAAAAAAAACGATTTTAGATATTTTTAGATGAGAGATTCTGAGATTGATCAGTGAAGAAGAACAACTAGTTAGTTGATGACTAAAATAATATTTTTTTTTTTGCATCTTCAAGCAATAAATTATTGTCACAGCTGATAATATGTTTGAAGTGGGTTGCACAATCACCAGCCAGAGAAGCATTCTGTGGCATTATGTGATATCCATGTCCTTGGAATTTGCTCAAATTAATCGAACATGAACGGGTGCATTTCGTTTAGTCAACAATTAAGCTAAAACAGGCTGTCAATGGTGCAATAATCAATAAATGCATATATATATATAGATATTATACACACACATTCATGCATTTAATTATATATATATGTATATATGTATATACATATGCGTATATATATATATACATAACTTTGTGTGCACAGAACTTTATATAAATGGAATCAATTACTAGTTTTTGAGTTCAAAGGTTTTTCAGCCCCATCTAGGGATGCTGATCCCAAGTGACTTTCAGATTTTTCATGGTGGCTCAACCAGCCGTGCTCAACCAGCTTTGTAGGCTGGCAGGTTGAAGGTTATGTCGGTCAAATAAGTGCATTTTTTGAGGATCTTCTAGAATGTCAACCTTGGATCTTGCTAAACCTCGAGGCTGTTGATCAATGGTGGGATCCCTGATTTCAATCAATCAGTGACAATCAACAGTGACATTGCCTAAAGTGCCCATAAAGATTGGTAAACCATGATAGAAGTACCGTCATTTTGGGTTACCATCTGGTAATTTAACATAGCTATTGAACATGACCATTTACAGTGAAGTTATCTCTTAAACTTAAACTTTGTCTTTTGAAATAACTAAGTTAAATTACCACAGAGTATGTGAATGTAACATGCCGGTAGTTATTTTCATGGGTGGGTTGCAGGTCTAGGCAGACTGTAACACAACAAGGTCAGATGGTCTTGGCGATCAGAATATGTCCAAATCTATCTCCTTCTGTTTCACGCTAAAATCCAGAGTTTTCAGATATTTAACACATATCCAAACAGATGTAAACTCATTCAAACATTCAAACAGATCTGAACTCATTAAACATATATTAAACAGATCATCAAAATCATCCAAACACGTTAAAATATATTAAACAGATCATCTAAACATATAATGTTCTCCTCAAACAGATCGATCCATTCGGGCCGAGGCATGCAGTGACAATGCAATTCAAACCTGGTGAGATCTTGGTCCCTGGGTCGAGACTTGGGCCCCTTGGGCCCTGGGGCCCTCGGGCCGGCGGAACTTGGAGCCAACTGAACAGAATCGGTTGCTTAAATACTGTACATGAGAATTTTCACATAGAAAGTATAAGAGCAGACTACTTTCCGAAGAAACTACAGTAGATTCGAGCTGCACATAGATTCATTCCCCTCTTCTCTTGGTGAGCAATTCAGATTGTTGACTTATTGTCGTGTTGTATCATGTCTTATCTGCAATCAACAGCTGTCATTTCCAGCTATACATCAACTATACATCCTAGTCTTGACAGCTTACATCGTAGTGATGTTATTGGCCTTTGATGGAAATCGACCATTTTTTCCCTGCAAAATGCCCAGATTTCTTGGTCATTTTTTTCGCTCTTGATTGCTCAATCCCAAGTTTTGATTCAAATCCCCAAGTCTTGTTAGTAGTTTCAGTTTCAAATCATATATTCCCCATCGTTTTGTTGCAGTTGCACCCTCCCCGTTTTCCAAAAGTGTCCCCTGCCCAGATCTTCGACAACCGTCGAGTCCTGCACGCGCGGTCCCAGATTTTACCTAGTGACGGCGAGCGCTGGGTTCAAGGCGATGATTTGGGGATGGGGTTGACCGGTTATCGTGTTGGTGATATCATCGCTTTTGTATGTTATGTATTGTTGTGTTATAGATAGAATCTGTATATATCCACATATATTGCATATATACACGATCATTAAATAATTTGAATAGAAGATTGAATGGAAAAAATATCCATCTACGGCAGAGATTTCGATTGTCGCAGATGCCCCTTTCCGTGTTTCAACCAAACAATCTCGTCCATCTTCCTCAACGGCAACAACGCGAGGGTATGGGTCAATTATTTTTACACCGTTACCGGGACCCCTAAAGTGATATGATTAGTAGTATTGTACCCATAAAAAGATCGAAGAATCATCAGCATACCCATGGCATTCGGGTTGATGCTAGAAATGATCAACATTTAGGTTCCGGAATGTTCCGGATGATTTGATCATTTTTTGGTTAAATACTCGGACCAAGGGGTGCCGTGAATTTATTTCCGGTGAAGTTGATGAAATAAAAAATCAGACAAACCCAACCATTTGTGACATAGCGAACTGGAACATCACCATGATTAAGAGGTAATTCATCAGAAATAATCTATGAATGTGTCATATGTTCCATATATTCCATATATAGATGATGCTATAGATTTTTATTTTTTCTATTACATGATCATAATGTTCCATATATCAAAATATATAATTAGATCATTGCTATAATTATTACATTACATATTACATTATGCCATAGATATTGCTGCAATCAGATAATACTGTAATCTCCATGTATGGTATAGCCGCTATAGCTATGTTTATTTCCAGAGGGTATTTCCATCACCCCATGGAGGTGCCTACATTGATCGGGTCTCTTGGCTTCACGAAGCGGGCGCCTGGTTGATGGAATGTATGGATGTTTGACGCAGATAAAAAACTCACATTTCGGATGTAAAGATTGAGTCTGGTTGGTGATTTGGAACATGGCTTTTATGTTTTCATGTATTGGGAATGTCATCATCCCAACTGACGAACTCATATTTTTCAGAAGGGTAGGTCAACCACCAACCAGGAGTTGTTTTGCATGGGGATCTTGCTGGTCTCACCCAAGGGGGAAAATGGGTCGTGTTTTTTCTCTGAAATGATGCTGGATTAATGGGTATAGCGAGCGGGAACTCCTGGTTGAAATGATATAATAGTAAATTCCTATTTTAAAGAATTGTGTAAACTCTCCCTTGAGACACCCTCTTGTGCTGGCCAAATTCCACGAGGCAACCGAAGAGTTTTGAATGTTCTTTCTGTTGAGTCAAGTCAGTGATGTTCAGAATTTTGGCTGAAGTTGTGAAGCTTGGCCAAATGGCCAATTCCCCTGCTCCTTCTGTGATATGTTGCTAAATGGAAGTTTCCTAAAATGGTGGTACCCCCAAATTATTTATTTCAATATGATTTTCCATCATAAACCATCCATTTTGGGGTACCCCCGTTCTAGGAAACCTCCAAATGTTGCTAATATTTGCTCCAAAGATCATTCGCCAGGATTGCAGCTGGTCCCCTTGATATTGTGCCATGGTGGCGGTGTTCGAATGATTCGTTCCCACAAATGCCTGAATTGAAAGTCGTCTTCCTTATATATGTGTTCCCATGTTGCATTTATATAGAAGATAATGATGTATGTACAAACATCCTCATTCAAGATGGAATGGCCAGCCCTCCACTTAAAAGCCTTAAAAGTGTCGCCCTATTATTCCAGCAGCATTTGGCTGGCTGGTCTCGGTTCGCCAGGATGGACTTTGGTTGGCCTTCGAGCGTTTGCGAAGACGACAAGAACAACAGCTATGGGAGTGAGAGCCCACATGTGTTCCAGATCCTGGATTGCTGTGATTGATCAATATATCAATAGATCCAACGTGACACTTGGCAATTGCCTCTGGATCCTCTGGTAGTCGAACGTGGCAATTGGAAATCCCCTGTAAATGAAGGTGTTTTAAAGGGAAAATCATCTGTGAATCTATATATTATATATAATATATATACATAGGGGGATTTTCCATCACTATGTTTGATTGCCAGAGAGTAGATTCAATGTAAGTTAGATGTTTAAAGTTTAAATTGTTAAGTTTGGACTGCATGTTTGCTCACAAAAACTCAAGCAAAATACAGTCACCAACAATCTCAAGATATACTTATAGTACCCCCCAAAAGAACAGAAATTAAGCAATCTATCACTATCTTGGTGGGATTTTACCAAATTCTATCTTTTTTGTGGGTTGCCATCATTTATATGTAAGACCTTTGGTCTTTGGCATTAATTTTAGGCTTTCGAATTCACCCGCTTTGCTATGTGGCTCGACCGCAATGCCGCAATGCCCAAATACCTATTGGGGCAGTGTGCAGCTCGCATGGCCACGGACGCCATTTCTGGTTTCGAATGTGCTGATCGTGTTGATTCATGGGGAACGAATCAAACACCTAAAGCAGGTTTGGGATTTTACATGGATTTACTGACCATGTGATTGTTGTTGATTGGCTATAGTGACTGGTGATTGGGACTGACAATTCAATTTCATGCAGGGAAATAGGACAAACAGACCGGTTGATGCCAGATCCGCAGCATATTGGTTGATTAAATGACTATATACATTCTGTACAGTAATCCGTTCATCCCACTACCAAATACTCTCTAGAAACCTTGGTTTTGTCGCGATGTGGGGAGTATTTTAATATGGCCGGATGAGATGATTCACCGAAAACACCGGACGAGACCGCCCCCGAAATGGTGCTTCCGTCGCTTCCCTCCGCCATGCTTACGGACTGAGCTGCCGGGTCAGCCATGCAAATTTTGGGGCAATCTGCCCTGCTGTACACTCTGGGAGATGGCACATGGAAAATCCTGGGATATCTCTGAACAGATCAGATTACGACGGGGAGATTTTGCCGGTGACTACCCGAAAATCGCCGAAAATAGCAGATGATCGTTGCAGGTTTCCGTGGATTCTCCGTTGCCATGTTTGATCAGAGGGTAAGCAAACTGTGATTGGTACAGTTCAAGAAGGGTGCTGAAAAGCACCCAAAAACTGAAGGAAGGTCACTTACAGGGTTGATTCAGATGCGACTCTGGACCCTGAGTGCGTCTGCAGCTTCCACAGCTCAAAATCCCTCTACCAGAGCCAAACTTGATCATCAGACAGCCAACAGGAAGATGCGACGGCAGCGGAGTCCGAAGAAGTCATGAGTTAGGTTTGTCCAGAAGTGAGGTATATCCCAAAATGATCCAAAATTGCAATTTCAAAGGAGCAAAATAATGATCAACTAGGATTTTGTAGGTAGCCAATTTTTTTTCGACCAACCGGCTTCTTGGAACCTGGTACTGATAGGTAAAGCGCAAAATTGCAAGGAAAACCCTATATTGGTTGAGACCCTGATTCTATAGTCGTAATTCTATCATCATCAATCATCAGTCATAATTTCTGAGTCATAAAAACTGCTTGGGAGTTTGCGGAGGGATCTGCAGGTCTGCCAAACTGCACTGAACCAATTTGCAATTGGCAGTGCTGCAGCTATGACAGCAAGGATGCTGGCCTAGCCGGTGAGCTAAGGACAGCATCTTTGCTGCCAAGTAGCTGTCCAGTACGAGTACGAAAGCGGTGTAAATAGATGTAAATAGTGTAGATAAAAGACATGTGAAATCATGCGTAATATCATGTAAATAGCCAATCAATACCTGTGAAAGTCAGTGAGTCTTTCCACCGGCGGTGGCTAGCAGCTTAGCGGAAAAATATTTGGAACATCCGTGTCGCCAGGGATCTCTCTTAAAGATGGCATTTGGGTGTGTCGGAAAACCAGCAAAAATTGCACGTTGAAGAGGGACAATGAAGAACTACCCTATTAAACCTGTTTGACCATGTTTGACCTATGATTGCAGGATCTCTCAGATTTACTTGGTTGTTGGGCCTGTGGGAAGGCTAGGAAGCTGAGCTGCTGCCCCCGCCATCACTGGCTACCGTGCCATGGGTTCCCATGGAGTGTTGCAGATGCCCAGGATGCCCAGTAGAGCACCGCCAGCGAAGCTTGCCATGATTTCAAAAATCAAGCTGCAGTTATGGATTTGAAAAGGCTATCCCACCCCAGCTGCTCAGCTGAGACACCAAGAATTCCTAGATCCCAGTCTTAGACCTGCAGCTTTATAGCTGATTTGATTGTTTTTTTTCTCGGAAACCATTATAAGATTTACTTCCAGACATGACATGTCTGAAAATGTTGGGAAAACCATCCTATGGCATCCTATGGTTTATCCTCATTTTCTCAATTTTGAATGTCACTTTTGGTGTACCTCATGCTTCAACAACCCCGTGGTGGAGTCCTTTCAGGGCAGAGTGACCTTCAGTGCGTGGGGCGACCTTAATTCCTACAGATTAGCTGGCACCGGTGCCACAGTTTTTCCGCCGGCATCCTGCAGGTGTTCGACCATCAATTCCAACCGGAGGCGGTGTAGGCACACATCAAATCCAATCACCTGCTTGCGGTGAGATACAAGATGAAAAAGCCAGACATGACATGTGACAAAGCAGCTGAGGATCATCGGATTCCGCAGCTAGAAACGTTGCGATGCAAAAAAAACGGTGCGATTTTCTGTGCTGTAAGGGACATGGTTCAGCTTTGCAAATCCCCAGTTCATCCCTCGTTGTGTCACTGGATCGATTTTTAAAACCAGCCTTTGGCTGAAATCCGCAGATTGACCGGTCATCCTTTGTCTTGAACCATTCAACTCTTTGATTTATGAGCCTTTTATATCCTTAATATCTTATCCCATCTTATCCCATCTTATCCCTAGATGTCGTGTTTTATCATCCAAGCTCTGTTGATTCTATCGTATACCAACCATTTCACGTTTGGCCTGTCCTTGTCTCAGCGTTTAGTTGTCGTCGCGCGGCATCGCGGAAAGCGCAAACTCAGCGTGATCGTTTGCCATGTCTCTTGGACGCAGCTGATGATGTGCAATCCGTGGATCTAATGACCTAATCATCCCAGCTCGGCAAGCCTTAGTGACATTAGGATGCCACCGCTGCCTTTTTAAAGGGACTGGGTTCTGGGTCAAAATTGGGTACCTCAAGAATGAATAGTCAACTGGCAAGCCCTGGGGTCTGATGTATAAGTTGAAGTGGAAACAAAACCCTTGCCGAACTTGGTTTGCCACAAGTAGCAACATGTGACCAATCTTCTTGTCGCCGGAGGGAATTTTGGCCATTATATAAATTTTAGACGTGTAAGTCTTGAGTTGTGAAATGAAGCAATGTAAAAGTGTCCTTTTTTATGGGGGTACCCCAAAACATCATCCGTTTACAGATGGATTTTCCATTACAAACCAACCATTTGGGGGTTCCCCTAGGAAACCTCCAGATTCGGCAGATCACCAAGGTCGCTGACTTTTGTGGCGCCACGAGGCACCTGACAGTGGCAACAGGACATAGGATTTTTAGGTGACTTGTTTAAAAACCAGTCCAATATATATATCATATATAGGATATAGGATTTCCAAAAGTTATAGAACAAGTCATTGTAGTAACAGGAACTTTTGTTTCCTATGGTTATTTACAAAACCAAAAGTTGACCACAACCAGCCATTTGAAGTCCCTATATATATACATACATACATAATATATATATATATACATGTATGCATATATATATAAATAGATTGGATAGCTCCCCATTGAGCGGTGAGCCCGGATTTATGAGTTCACACCCTTGCGATATCCCTAGTTGATCCTGGTTGATATTCAAGCATCATCATGTATTTATATGATTTAATGTACACATATGTACACTGTATTACTATATTATATTACTATATTTATTTATATATATATATATATATGATATGATTGCGTATTCATGATTGACAACCATTAACACCCCTTTTATATGACAGTTTCAATCAGAGTCTTTCCTAATTACATCCTAGATGGAATGATGATCCCAACTACCTCATATAGGGTAGTTAGGGCAATCTTGGCCACAATAGACTAGATACTGGAAATTCTCTATGAAATCACATTCCTACGACGCCCCTTTTTCACAGTCCGGGGTACGAAGACAAATCAAACCATACCCACTTTACGGATTCAAAACTGAGACCATCTTTAATGATGTTTAAGCAAGCAAAGTCTTTCGTCTTAGCCCCAACCAAAACAAACGTCACCTTGTGCACATGATAAATATCAGCGTGCACATTGCTAAGAAATGCTAAGAATAGGTTCGTTCCAGGGCCCGTCAGTCTTGCTGAAATCAATGGGTTGGTTCAATGGAAGAACTTAAGCGGGGAAACCATGGCTTTTCCCCTCAAGCATGCAGGGGGTTCTTAAAATGGTGGTACCCCCAAATCATCCATTTTTAATATGTTTTAATCATTTTATAGTATGATTGTCCATTATAAACCATCCATTTTGGGGTACCCCCATTGTAGGAAATGTCCCGTCCTCGAATTCTGGGAGCCAATGCACTGCTCCTAATGGAGGTGCTCTCTCCATCGACGCTCAGCACGTGGCGGTGCCAAGTACAGCTGCGGCACCCAGGGCGGTGGGCGAACACAGCAGCGGATGCTTGGCAGAGATGGCACGAAGGGCTTGGGGAAACAGTGGTGAATGGTTGGTGTTTCTTTAAATTCTATTTCATACCCAAAGAAAAATTGCAGTCTCACTTTCAACTTCATCGGATGGGATGCTGGGCTGATGGTAAGGGCTTGACAAGTAAACTAAACCCATTCACCACTGGTTTTGAAGGACTAAATCTCCAGCGTCCTTGTTGTTAAAGATCTTTATAAAACACCTTTATTGTAACTTAGATCATTACAACAAACCTACATTCCCTTCATCAAGCATCGTTTGCTGAGTCTCCAGTCACAAACATTTGATCCCAAAATCATCTCAGTTTATCTTGCTTGTTCATATTTCGCCATACAAAATGCCAGCAGATGGGGGTGCCCATGGGTGTCCGCTGAGACAAAAGCGGTCCTGGACCCTGGATTTCCAATTTTCCACCTCCATGGGACGGGCCGATGGGCCCTGACCCGATGTCATGCCCAGATCCACGCGTCGGACTCGCTCTGCTGTTGGCCGGGCGCTACGGCTGGCGTTCGACCAATGGTGCCAGTGCCCCACGGAAGCGCCGGTCACGATGGGTGGTGCAAGCGGCGAAAGGAGCGGGGGGAAAGGGCTGAGATGGGCTGAGGGGATGGGGAGGTTGAGCCTATTTATTTTGTTGTGTTTGAGCATGGCTGTGTGGAACATGTTTCATATTTCAGTCCGTAGCTCAGGTTCTTTGTGGGGAAGTTGGTTTGTAACTTTACTCAATTCTTATCTCATCTTATCTCATTCAATTGAAGATCTTTGCAACTCTTCCAGCTATGGCAGCTATGAGTTAAACCTGCAGCGTTTCAGACGTGGAATTCATTTGCCAACTGGCCAGCGCGGCCACATGTGGCCACCGGCCATGGCTATGTCGTTGCGCACCACCATCGACTACAACAAGCTCATCACACTGCAACAGAGAAGCCAAAACTGGCAGAACGCCCTTCATTTGCTGGAAAGGATCTGTGCTGTTCGGCTACAGCCCACTCTTGTAAGTCCCTGGCCTGCAAGGACCGCAGTGTGAAACAAGATCTCATGCTTCATTCAAGTGCAACAGTTGCGTTTTTTTTTTTTTTATTTTTAAGGGGCCAAATTTGACACCCTGTTCGGTAGATGGTTTCTTTTTTGTCCATGCTGCCTGAAAAATGATTGTGTTTGTTTGTCACATACTTTTAATGTGTCTGGGTCGGCTTTAAGGGGAGAGGGTGCTTTGCAATAGTAACTCCCAGCATTGGATGAAGGGTAAAAAGCTCTATAGCAATCGAAAGCAATGATAATCCCTGGTTTCCTGATTTTTCCTGCCTGTTTTATTTTTAATCGAATTCAAAGCATCTACTCTCCACTAATCAAACATGGCAATGGACAATCCCCTATAAACAGTCATTGAAAGGAGAACATAGTTTAACTGAGGGATTATCCGGCACGCCATGTGACTGCTTCCCGGAGGGCAAGCCTAATTGTTGGTTGGTTAATAAGAGCTATGTATCCCATTACATCCTAACCATTCCTAATCCATTATATCACCATTCTGTCCCCATTATATCCCCGATGGATTCCCATTCCCATGGTTTCCTGCTGCAAATCCCATGGTTTTTCTTCGAGGTTTCAACGCCAGCATCAGCTGCTGCGAGAAGGCATCCAGATGGCAAGTTGCCGGGCTCCTTCTGCACAACGTCGGCTTGCTACGGCTGACTCCGATGCTCGGAAAGAGCTGGTGGTTGCAAAGGGGTGGAAAAATCATGCGGAATGAGGATAGGACATGGGATGACACTTTAGGAATGCCAGTTCTTTATGACATTTTTTGACAGATGATGATGAACCAGTGGATTTTGGAATGACTTAGGAATATGCTCACCCAGATATGCCTTGTTCCTGATCACTATTTAGTACTGGGCACGTGTGCCCTTGCCAACTTTCACTAGCCACTAAAACAATCTTTGGGATGATAATGGCTACATCAACTTGAACTCTGACAAGTGCTGGCACAAGGCATCGTAGTATATAGTAGTGGTATTGTTGTTTGACCTTGATATGTTCACACGACTATTTTGAGGGTTGTATTCAACCCGAATCGCTTCAGTATATTGTGGGTTCCCGTGTCATTAGCGCCTTCCTTGTTGCATCGCATTGGAGAGGGGGCCTTGTCTTGAGGAATGTCATCACTTACAGTGCGGCCATCAGTGCGTGCGAAAAGGCAGCAGAATGGCAGCAGGCCTTGATGCTGTTTGAGGAGAGGGTGACGGCAGGCATATGTTCCTGTTTGCTCTGATTTTCAATCTACCTTCTTGTCCTCTTGTAATCAAACATGGCAATGAGAAATCCCGTATAAATGGAGGTTTATAATATATAATAATTTATAGCCAGAAAAAGCATCCTTAACCGGTGGATTTTCCAGCAAGCCACGTTTGATTACTGGAGGGTGTAGGTGTATATGAATTATGCTACTCGACTGGGTGGGTTGGCAGTCAGGTGACCCGGGCCCAAAAAAGAAAGCAGTAGAGCCTCCGACCCATCAAAATTTGGTATGTTTCCCATATGTTTCCCATTCATTTTACGAAGTTTGACCCATTCTTAGGTACCTTGAAGGGTCCTTCCAGAAGGACATCTCCGCATATCTCCGCCATCAGGAGCTATGCCATGAATCGCTCCAGCCAAATGTGGTGACCCTAGGTGCCCTGGTGAGTTCCTGTGAATCTTGCAGCGCATGGAGGCAAGGTTTGCGCATCTTCAGGGACCTCCAGGCGTGGAGGAGTGAATGGTGGGTCACACCACTGGAATGGTGGAGAAAGGAGAAACCCACGATTTCTCGAGAATTTTGGTGTTTGAAACTACTGGAGATGGTGAAGAAATATGAAGAAACCCCAGATTTCAGGATATGTTTGTTGACTTACGTTAGGAGGAACATGCTGAAGAAATGGTAAGTCTGACTCGTAAATCTTGTACCATACTCCCTGCCAGGGTTGTGATTCGGGGTGGTTCTACTGCTTTGAGGCAAAATCGGTTGGGGTTGATGCACTGTCTTGAGATGGGTCGAAAGCTCCAAGCTTTCCCAGATCCCATGGACCACCTGGAATGTTCGTCTTTCTAGCGCACCACTTCACCACCTCGCATGTTTTTTTTTTTCATTTTTTTTCAATATATAATGCAGTTGCACAAGGTTGGCACTATCTTCGGTAGAAAGTAAGCAACTGACATCCAACGAAAATTCAAAAGGCCACAAAAAAGAACAGGGCCAGGGCTCCATGGGTTCCATGTGATCACGTGCACTTCCGCTTTCAGGCGTGCCTGGTTCAACCGAATGCGTCTTGGATACGAAGCAACCGCCCGGGCAGGGAAGAGAACCTGTGGTATCCTGTGATCCATTTGCGATTTGTACAATGACGTTCCTTCAGAATTTCTCGCTCAAGCTTGGATGATTTGGATGAATGGTTTATAATATAAATGTTTATAATACATTGTAATTGTAATACTTTACTCCTGGCTAGACAAACAGTTTGGTCATGATTTCACTGCCTGGTGTCCTGTTGGATTTGTCGAGCCTACTTCAGGCAGTTCCGAACATACTCGGGCACTAAAAAAAAGGTCAGTGGGGTCATGTGAGCTTCACAACCCCCGCGGCTGACCTTGAGGCTATAGTATACAATGCTAGCATAAGCGCATGTGCTAAAGCGGACCGGACAGAAGCTCTATCCCTGCTGGCAGAGCTGCTTGAAGAAACTCTGTGACGCAGTCCTGAACTTTAGGGCAGAAGAGACAATACCATGTTGGGAAGAACTGTGTTAGTTTCAGTGACTCTATACTGTGGTCTAGCTTTTTGATTGCATCAGTTGCCAACGTTGAATGTTTTCCAAATTTCACCGTTCACAAATCTGTCGAGACAAGATCAGACGTTCAGACATCATGACATGCGTGGGCAGCTCTCAAGGTTGGAGTATCATGGTGCAAGCAACGTGGTCTCCTACAGTGCAGCCATGCCAGCCGCATGGCTTCGGTACCCTTCAAGAAAAGTTGGTTACTGTATATCATGTTATATCATCCTACATCCATTATTATCCATTATTATCCATGACTATCCATTATTATCCATTGTTATCCATTACTATCCATTATTACCCCAAAAACTATCCACTAGTTTCCATGATTATCCATTTATATCCCCAGTACTACCCATTATATCCAGGTGAATGAACCTCATGTCTTCTTGATCCATGTGTTCCCAATCCTTCCGCAGAAACTACGAAAACAAAGCAATTTCTTTCGCGCCAGGGCTGCCGTGCGGTGCCGTGCATCGCTTGTCCTGAAATGTGGTTTACCTGTTTACTCCAATTTATGGTACCTTTAATGGAAACAACAATGGAAAACATATGACGCACCCTTGGATTTTGTGGCACTAAATCCTATCTTGAAACAAACCCGAAGCATGTCCTATACACACTGCAAAGAAAAACTCAAAATCCATTTTGAAATCCACTAAAATCATTTAACACCTTGCTTCCCTTTGTTTTTTCTTCTCCTTTGCTTTGCATCGTCAAGTCGTTGTTAGGCCTGTAGTTGGCAGCAGGCCATTGATTTGCTCCGGCGCATGGATGAGAGGCGCCATTGGCATATCCCCAACCGACTGGATGGGTAGTTAAGTCCGACTTCGTTTTTTATTTTTTTTTGAACATACCCATAAACTGCATTAAACTGCAAGAGTTTGTTTTGTGGACTACCAAAGATTGACCATGATAACTGGTAAAATTAGATAAAATTAGTATATAGTTATCCCTCCTCATGAAAATAACCTGGGGGAGCACATTAATCCTGTCTGGAAACGTTAACATTAACGCCACATTTTGTGGAGTGAACATTCATTTAGTTCCAGCTATACCGCATACCAGCTTTTTGTCGAGGCACCATTTGAGCCACAGCCATTTTGAGACCAGATTTGATCCAATTTGGTCACAGCTCACTCATGAGTAGTATCATTCTAGAAATCATATATCACCAGTATGGTTACATCATCATTTAAGATTATATATATATATAATATATCTACCAGTACCAGAAACATCCAATGTTTATTGTGCCTCCTAAGAATTGTTTTATCAGCCTTGAATCTGAGCCAGATTGCCGCAGGCACATCAAGGGGAATTTGATTCTGTACAGCTCCTGGTCTCAATTGAGCAGCGATGCTGTGTCACGATATGGCTGTCTCTGAAAATTGTATATACCCCAAGTTTTGGCTACATTAAAAAATGGGAAAACGATGATCAAACATCAAAATTTGGGGGTAACTTATTTTCAGACAAACCCATATGATATATGGAGGTTTCCTAAAATGGGGGTACCCCCAAATCATCTATTTTAATGCGATTTTCCCTTATAAACCATCAATTTTGGGTACCCCCATCTTCAGGAAACCTCCATATATGTTCAAGGAAGGTGTATAGAAGCTGGTGTGGTGAATGATTCGTTGACACATCGTACGTATGTGGTGATATGTGCTGGGGTGAATCACATAAGAATTCCCGTATAGTATAGTCATGACCGAAATGACAATGGCTTTCGATCAAAACTTCCAATACCTTGTTTGGTGGGATAATCTATGGACATGAGATGTATGTATGATGTATAACCATAGATAAGATTAGCATGTATATTATTTATAATTATATATTGTATATATATAATATATATATATAATGTATATATATAATGTATATATAATGTATATGATATTAGCCATAAATCACCATAATAGCTGGGATAACATCATTTATTTCCATAAATCCCAGCTATGTTGATGTGAAAACCACGAGATGTGCCCAGGCTGAAGTGATCCATCTTGAGGTGCTACCATCAGCGCATGTGCCCGACAAGGTCGCTGGCGAGAGTCGCTGGCGCTCATGCCATTGGGACTTTAATGGTTTCAGGGAAGGTCCAAGCCACAAACACAGGGATGATGATGATTGAAGCAGCAAGAACTGTGAGGTTTTAAGATACCCTCTGGTTATTTAACATAGCCATGGAAAATGGCCCATTTATAGAGGGTTTACCTATTAAAAATGGTGATTTTCCATGGCTATGTTAAATGACCAGATGATAATTTAAGAAGATTTGAGCAAGTGAAGTTCGGTGGAGGTCAGTAGGATGGTACAGAGAACAGAAATGCGGACATAGCCGACATAGCCAACACGAATGTGCCGGGCTTTGGGATTTCACCAGCGAAATTTCGCATCTCACAATCCCCAAAAAAGCGATTCTTGAAACAGGAAAGGAGTTGGGGTTCAGGGATTGGTTGAACATGTTGCTGCCTTCAGAAATGCGCGCCCTAAAAGAATTGGCACAGATTGGATGGCTTCAGACTTTCAGATCCAGATTTCCAAGGATCTATTTGTTGTAGATTTCTTATGTTAACCACCGCTGCCCCAAGGACAGAGGCGTTGGCCCATCATCTTCAACTTGACATGGTGACGGAGGCAGGGGCCATCAGCCCGCCTTGAGGAGCAACGCCAGCATGGAAGATGTGCAAACGATCATGAAAGATCACTAGTCACAAAGTAAAGAGGAAAACATCTATTTCTTAGAGATCCTGATGATCCTGAAATGTGTCGTCGACTGTATGATATGGATCGTACTACATGATAGAAAGTGATTGGAAGCTGGTGTGACGACGACTCAATTGGTTCCAATTCGTTTCAACTCCATTCAAGAATGCCAACAGGAAAACTGCGGATGACCTTTAGTAGAAAGAGACATGGCAATGGAACATATCACCTTGTCATTTTGACATATGAGCAACGGCTTTTATTTGGTTAAATGGAGAATAGTATTGGGGTGTACCCCGGTTTGCCGAAAATATCACAATTAGGCTGTAAAACAAGGTAGGCACACCCCGAGAACCAGGTAGGCATCTCATATAAAGCATCTAGCTACTCAGATCAAGCGCGGCATTGGAAAACGAGGTCAGACCCGAAAAACGCAACGGGACTGGAAAACGAGGTAGGAACACCCTGTCAATTACGTTATGTACCAAAGTCCGCGGCTCATGCATAGTTTGACCAATTTCTACATGATTTCGCTACCTGCATGATCTTGAACGTGTATCCCGCTTAGCAGCTGGATTGGCCGTCTTGCTTAACTGGGAATATCATAATTTATATATATATATAATGATATCAATGATACATCATATATATGTACTTACATCATAATATATGTATAACTATGTATAACAGTGGATTCTAGATACAGTTTAACATGTATATAACATAATATTATATAATATAACATAATGTAATATAATATAATATAATGATATGTATATATATATATGCCCACCTTCCCATATCATTCGCATGTAACTTGTCTACATACACATCCATTTGTTTCCATATCATTAACATCAACAATGTCATACCTAGGCCGCCACCATCAGCGCTTGCAAGATGCATGGAGAATGGCCTCAAGCTGCTCGGCTGATGACATGGGGGTTTCCATAAATGGGGATCCCCAAATGGATGGTTTATACTGGACAATCCTATTAAAGTGAGTGAGAACTGGGGTTAAGTCTATGTCAGGAAACCTCCATATCTAAACCTCCATTTGCTGTGGGCATTCTGATAGATTTTCCAACTGTGACGGATTACCAAAGGGTACCTGCGACGCCGCATTGGCCTTGCACATCTCCTTGCACATCTTGGAAATTCACATAGGTTGTGGCTTCATAATTAATTACTCATGATTGTGTTTCTCGTGCTTCTACCCTTACCACAAAATGCCGTTTGATTGAGAATGCATAATATTGAGATGGACCTAGAATTTGTTTTCGCCGTTATACAAGAGCAAAACCAGGAACCATATCCATATCATAAACAAACATAATTCAATAATATTGAAGACATATACATATATATATAATATATATATATATATGAAGATGAAAACATACCAGACTACTATGATGAATGCCACTCAAACTTTAGATGTTGCGTCCTGTTGAAGGCCTTGCATTTGGTGGACGGGATGCAGCTGAAGGCCTTCCCTCCCTATGCGCCTTGGCGGTATCAGGGCGGGTTTAAGTGGCTGCCTGCTGTGCGGTAAACTGCTAAGGTCTTGTCTATGGACGGGGACATTCCTTGTAAGGACACTCCTAGAACATTCCTTTTCATGAACTTTAATTTCAGGTAATTCATCTTGATTTCAAATAATTCTTGTTCATTCCACATATATATATATATATTTTTTCCTTGATACTTCTTACTTTATTTTAAAGAGTTGTTTAAATATTTGTTTGACCATTTTTGATATTTTGTTGTTTTTAATGTGCAGTTTTTTTTGAACTTTTTTGGAATGTGTTGTTTTTTGTTTTGAACGTTTCTTAAAAAGAAAGCATAGTTGTGTTCATGTTGTTTTGACTTTCTTTTAGATTATTTTGGATTTGTTTGATTTGTTTTTTTTGTATATTGTTTGATTTGTTGAATGTGTTTTTGAATTGTTGGATTGTTTTTTATGTTCTTTTTTGTGTGTTTTTTGTTTGGTTTTGTTTGATTGTTTTGGTTTGTTTGAGATATTTTTTTAGATGATAGCAACTTTTAGGAGTAGCCCTGTTAGGAGTAATCCAGGGTTCTTTAATGATAATGGTATTGTAGCCATTTTACGAGATACATGTTTAGGATGTTTTAGCATATTTTGGATAGCCATGGCCATATCGTGTAACGTCCATGTTCATGGGAACTGCCTGTCTCAGGTCATCGCTGTGAACTCGGCGATCAGCTGCTGCGACAAAGTCTCCGAGTGGCAACAAACGCTGCAACTGCTGGAGGGGATAGCTGCACAGCTGCTGGGACAGGATTGATACCAAGGTACCATGGTTGGTACCATGGTCGATCATGGTTGGTATTGATACCAAACCAATCAGATTTCCCGTTTTTTTTTTTCGAGGGAATAAACGATGATAAACGTCAGGCTAGCATGCTTTTGACCTTTACTCACACATTGGGAACGATGGGAGTCCATGGCAAAATGTGGTGCTTTTAAAGAAGGTGATTGAGCTTCGCATTCCCTTTTCGGTGGTGGCGACGTTGATATTTGAGTTTGTAATAGTTGCCAGTTTGACACCTGAGCGGAGTTCGAACCGTTTCCTTCTGACATTTCCAAAGCCTACTCGACTGGTATCACAACAAGCGTTTTCAACAGTCTAACAATACGACACGTCTATTCTATTCCAAATTCCGCATTCCCAAATTTCAACATAAAGTTTGAAACCCAACCCCCATCCAACATATTACACATATTCCAACATCATTTAACACAACCCATGCTTGGCAGGAACAGAAACCATCACAAAATGACTAAATAATCTTGGCTTTGGTGAATCAATTAATGGAGGCTTCTTAATTAATGGGGAATCCCATGGGTTTCAATACTAAGCTGGTTGGTGGTTTCAAACATTTTTTATTTTCCATAATATATGGGATAATCCTTCCCATTGACTAATATTTTTCAAGATGGTTAAAACCACCAACCAGTAAGTCATGGTCTGATGACTTGGATGAAAGGAGGGGGTACCCCCACTTAGGAAACCTCATGAAACCTCCATATGATTCAGCTAGAATCCATGTTTCGCATGGCTCGAGGCCGCAGATGATCACCTACAACTCTGCCATCAGCAGCTGTCAGAAAGCCATGCTTTGGCCACCTGTTCTGCAACTTCTGAGCTGCGCGCTGAAGGTACCTGAACATCGTCATCAGAGTCCCGTCATGCTGTGGATTTGTCTGAAAGTTATGAAACCTCATGCCACGGTGGAGAAACATATTTTTCATTTTTTTTCAAATTATAATGTTACCCTCTTGTAAACTAACAGTTTGCTATGGCAAATCACCATTTTTAATGTGTAAATCAACGAACTAAATGGGCCATTTTCAATCGCAACCTGTTCGTCATTACCAGAGGGCAACATGGCTCCATGGCTCTGTGGTACGCGATTTTAAACCAGATCATCATCTGATGTTCAGCATATTCGCCTAATTTACATTCAGCATATTTCCATCATTTGTTGGCTGATGATAGGCGCTTCGTTGTCGTCTCAAACAGGCACTCTTGCAGCCGACCGTGGTCACCTACAATGCGTGCATGAGTGCTTGTCACTTGGCTCAAGCCACTATAGCTACGTTGCTTTCCATCTTATGACTAACTCCAGCTTAAGGGGGGGTTTACAATGGACACATCGTTGGATGGTGTTATAATATTATTAGTATGTTATTATTTAAAAGAAAGAACTTCTTTGAAAGAACGTATAACCTGGGGGGCCTTCCTGGCCTTCATCTGGGAATAGATTCAATTGCAAGCTACATCACTGAAGCATGGACTGACACTCCACCAATATGTAAATGAGAGCCTGAGTCCACTGCATTTGATAGCCGTGAATTTGACATCAACCGCACCCATCACAACCCATCTAGGGACACTCATGCAGTGCAGCCATACCATAAAACTTCTTAAATCATCACCAAACCTCAGAAAACGATTCATGTCAAATATCTGCTGCTGGGGCAAATCCTCCCAAAACACTGGGCAAAACATGTTGCCACGTGTTTGCCCATCAATCACGGGGGTTCCCAAAACTTCCCAAAACCATGAAAAGTCCATTAATTCCCCAAGAATCTGGGTGACAGGTCGAGGTCGAAGAGGGGATCAGGTGGCACAGTGGCCAATGGCTATGCAATTGGCAATTGCTGCTTGGCTGAGATTGATGAAGGCTGGCTGATTTTTGGGGATGGGTCAAAATGATCACCCTGCAAAGTGGATGGTTTAATACAAAAAGGTCCAGACATCATCAAATGTGTGGATCCATTGTTAAACTGTTATTGACCCAGAGCCACACCATCCTAGACATCCATTCAATTTATCAGCTGAATCTGTTTCGGGGCGTCGGACAACAGAAATCTGACATCCTCGTGAACCAATTCGTGGTTTTGAGCAACCAAAATACCAGGAATTCTGACCAGAAGGAAAAGTTATCTGAAGAAATATGTTGGTTTTCACCAGCAAGAATGGTAAGAAGCACCTGAGCCAGTTCGGCACAAGCATTTACCTGTATGGTCCAAATCAATCAACAAGAGCAGACACCAAAGCTTGGGACTTGACTGTCTCAAGCAACAGATTCGAACATCAGCAGTTGTAGCTGGCCATGACTTGGTAATTCTTTCGTTTTTTGGTTTCTTGGTTGGGTAGTTCAATACTTTTTGCTACATTTTGGGGACCTCTCAGCCGGCCCTCAGCCATGTTGCCTCAGATCCCAGGGGATGGCCCGGAGCTTTCAGCCGAGCTTAGTGAGCTTGGACGCCCTGACCTGTGCCGTGTCGGCTGAAAATGGAGGTATTGGGCATGTGGTGAAGCCTTTATAATCAACTATTTTAGAAACCTATCATTTGGGGATGGTTTATACCCATTGATGCTGGTTTTTTGAGATGGTTTTTTGAGATGGTTTATGGTTTTACCACATTACTGGGCAAAGAAAAGACAGTATACGTTTGGTGGACCCCCAAACAAACAGCACAAAAAAAAGCGGGGAGGTGCGTTTTGCCGCCTGAGGGCCGGAAGAGAGTCGTCCAAAGCCTTTTCTTGGAAGATGTGAGAAATAATTCTAGACCATCTTCAGAATCTTCCATCTCCAAACCACAATCTTTGGAACCTTTCCTCTCTCGTTAAATGCAGAACATGTTCGGTCCAGCTTCAAGTTGCTCTCAGCTGCCGGCACCGTTTTTCAGGTGCTGAAGCGGATTCCTGGCAGTGGCAAAAAGCTATGCAGGTCTTTCCTGAGAGTCGTGCAGCCGGTTGCTCTTTGCATCCCAGGGTGGCCAGCTGTAGCGATTCTTGGCAAACCTCTGATCTCAGGATTTGATGCGCGCTTTTAAGGAGGGAATCTTTCGGTCTTGGAGTCTAATAAAACACATCTATACACATCTGATTATTCACTCTGTAGATCCATCTTGATATGATCTCAATTCCTTTGACACGCAGATTAGTTGGGATAAATAGCCATGAAATCACCCTGAGTTGGGCCCTATTTTCTTGCATCCCGGCAGTATAGCAGGAGTGAGATCCTAAGATTCGTCAGATGACGCTGGGAAGATGGGGGCGTAGTATCATCATAAAAAAGGTGGATTCACCCTCCAGTGAATGGCAATTTTAAATGATTTTAATATATTTGAATAGGAAATGATGATAAACGGATAAACAATGGGATTCTAGGGGGCACCACATTGACAAACCCATTGTTTCATTTTGATTTGCGATAGGTTTCTGATGTTAAAAAATCGAAGAAGTGTTGAATCTATGGTGGATTTATTGTGTTTTTGTTTTCTATCTTTGTTGTTATGTGGTCCTGTGCAAAGTATGCGCTCCAACTTCACTTAATGATTTAAGATTTCGCCAATGAGATGTCAGGAAAGTATCATAAAAACGAGCGATGTCCCGTTGTTCCTGAAGCTTCCATGATCCGCCGATTGGTTACAGTTGATTTGCTGTCAATGGTTGGAAACGCTTGTCCATGTACATCCGACTTTGGTATACTTTTGTGGTATAGCTATATATTTCATCAATTTGATAAGTCACCCCGATTCATTTTGTGGATTATCAGTTATCTGGGTATATCAACAAAGAGGGCAACGCCATGACATCCCCATTCAAAATTACAGGCCATCAGAAACCAAATGATCAATGATATTCAGCAGCAAAGCGCAGTGGATTATCAACCCATAGCCATCCACATTCCACTACATACTTTGCTGATATTCCGGAGTTGTTGGGATGATCGGCAATAGCAATATCTATATAATAGAATCTCTAAGTTAATCAACCAATCCCAGTGATAGTCAATCCCACTTCATTTAGTCAATTGATTAGCATATTGTCCGCAATCAACCAATTAGATCGTTGGATACAAGGTGGTGCCGCGTCAATTTTAAGTTGGTTTATAAACCCCATCAACTATAGTTCTAAGTACCATAAACCCTAGTTACACGAGTCATTATCATAAACCAGCTAAGTTAACCCCATTAACTCTACTTTATCAGAAGCCTATTAGATCCTATTAACTTTTATTAACTATATATGGTTCTCATTATAAACCAACTATAACTCTAGCCAACTTGTGTCATGGTTTAACGTGGTGAACCCAACATGAGTTTCCCTGAGGCCCTGATCAGCGCGTGCGAAAAGGCACGGCAGTGGCGCGAGGTCTTCGTCACGTGGCGTCAGGGGTTGCGTGATTTTTCATGGATAAAATGGGGTTTTCTTGAAATGGGGGGATCCATTCTAGTACCTATATAATAATAATAATAGATTCGGGTAATATATATGTTGAATGGGGAAACCCATTAGGAAATTTTTAATGGATAACATATTAGTACCACAACCATGGGTTTCAACACTAAGTCATGGTCTAATGTTGGATGATTTGGGGGTACTCCCATGACTTAGGAAACATCTGAACATGGCCGACATGCGTAGATCATGGCGATGTTCAATAGCATGTCAAATTACCAGAATGGGGAGTCAGGCATTTCACCAGTTGCATGCTAGATCAAATAAGATTCACTTATTTCAAGGCAAAGAGTATTCTAGCCGAGCCATGCATATGATAGAAAATGTAGAGACGGGTGTTTGACTCTGAAATACATGGCTGATTTCAGAATTCACCACCTGGACTATATAAATCATTGTTTATCTCAATCCCTTCCTCGTCGGATGATGATCCTCAAAGCACATGTCTACGGGTTCTCCAAAATTGGCCAGGCAGATTGAATATACAAAAGTACACTGTCACTATTCATGGATTTTCCAAAAATACATACAATGATCGGTATGGTCAGAATCACCAAATACGATGATATGTTTGTTGATTCTTATGATTTCTGACTGGAGTCATTTGTCCCATGACTGCGATTTAGAGAATCACATGTATGTACGCGTGTATATATATATAGCCTATAGTGGGGCTAGAGAAGCCAAACTTTGTCCATCTCTTTCTAGCTGAAGTGCAGCGAAATTGGTCATCAACCGGTCTTTACAGCAAGAACACAGCGCACATTCTATAATTACTGGAAGAAGAAGAACGTGGTAACAAGAAGCATATCGAAGACAATCCAAGATGCTGGGAGTGCTGGAAATGATGGAAATGCCGGGAAAGCTCAACATGTATTCCCATTATTCCCTCATCATCCATGCTTCCTCTAGCTACATCCTATGATTAGTCTGAGGTGATCATGGCTTCAGCTAAGAGGTGGCCGGCTGTCGTAGATGGTGTCAAAGTTATCGACAGCAGAGGGTTTTAATTAATCATGTTTACCCTCCGTCAATCAAACATGGCAATGGATAATTCGCCATGTTCGGATGATATTTCCAGTATTTCCCAGTGAAACCTCAATTTCCAGCAAATTTTCCCATTCCCATGTTTGATTACCAGAGTGTAAATGTTGGTTGCATCTAAAGGTAAATCCAAAACTTCCAAAAATAAAGTCACAAAGGCATTCAACCCACGTATACACCACAGTTTCATATATTTGACGTGTTGCTGATATGTTCAAACGTGTAGCCCATTTTTGCTCATTTTTGCCATGTGGACATTCAGTAGCCGGTCCAAGGTTCAGAGTTGGGGATGATTCAAATCCCAGCCGTTTTGTGGTAATTCATTCGGGCTGGTTGATGTTTGTTGATGGAGTTTTCACATTATATCTCATTGTATACCATATAGAGAAAAAAAAATCTATCATATGTATATATATATATATATCATATATGTAAATTAAATGTGTACAATTCGCCCCCAAGTGGCAATTGTTCAATGGTGAAAATCTGCATTCTCCGGCACCGGCAGACAAAGTCTGGCTAGCCGCTAGCCTGGCCTGGCAGCCAGGTCAGGGGTGCAGCCCGATTTCGTCATGTACAACTCAGTGATGAATATTTGTGAGCCACTCGGCCGAGATGTGTTGGTATCAAGGCGTCCCAGAAACACAGGCAGTTTTACCCGCTTCGAGATGCTTCGAGCTGCAAGACAAAGGGGGTTGCCGTCCCGAAGTTGGATCATTGTGGAATCGTGGGGTCACTTTTGCAAGAATCCATACCATATTTGCAGTGCTTGGTTGCGAACTCCCAGCCCTTGGTGGCTGATGTAAACTCACGACATCTCACGACCCTTTTCTAGCTGAATCCAACCTGTCCTGAGATTTCCCACCAGCATCCCGCCCAGGGACATGTTCCTCTTCCACAAAGCCCTGGAAACGCTGAGGCTTTTGGAGAAACCCAAGCGAGTAGAGCTCGAAAATTAAGCATCAAAGATCTGGAAAACCCATCATCTATGGATCATTTCCTAGGGATTCCCCATATTTTTCATATGTTTTTGTATGTTTACCAAAGGGTATGTATGATCCATTCCAGGCGGAGACCCGTTCATTTTTGAGAACCAAGCTTTTTTCCTCGACTGTATCGGATATTTATATAGAAATAAAAGATCAGCCATGGTAACTATAGAAAGGATTTACCCTACAAAAACATAGAATCAAGGCTAACATACCACAGACACAGATCATTTCTTGGGGAAACCATGGGTTTTCCACATCAATTTGTTGGTTTACCCCAGGGCGTCTTTCATTTTGTTTGAGAGACCCACTGACGGTCTTTGATCCCTGTTAGGAACTCATGGTTTGCCTGGTCATTTTGGATGGTTTTGATACAGCATGTTTGACAGGACTAGGATTGCCAAACATTGGATTCCCATGTGCAGGTCCTCCATTTGATTTTGATTTGGACCACGGATCCAGTGGTCTGTCAAGAATCCTTGAGAATTGGAAAACTGCAGGCCCTGCCACTGTGTTAGCAGTGAGTACTCTAGCGGTGGTTTTGAGAAAAACAGAGGCAGCATCTTTGGAGGTTCAAGCTCAGGGAGGAGCAATGAGATGCAAAGGGGAGAGGTGCAGTCACCTGCATTCCATTCAGAGGAGTTTATATTGCGTGACGAACTATATACCTTCCCATATATATGTATATATATATATATACACGTACAATTACGTATTATACATAAAATATGCATAGATACATATTATGCATATAATAAACATAATATAGTTTTATACACACCTTTTATATCTATATAATATATACAGTATATATAAAATTGGTATATACATATTAAATTATTCTATATAACATACTAATACATATATATTTAATACATATATGTACATATCTATACATAAATCTAGAAATACCCACAGACGCCGTGTGTTGCCCAGACATTAACATTGAGAATGTCGTGCTGTCGAATATATGATAGGAGAGATTGCAGAAAATACTGCGTATACACAGTGTTTTCCAGTTTAGGATTCAAAGTTTTCAGAGCCTAGGTTTTAGGGTTTAGGGTTTTAGGGTTTGGGGTTTTAGGGTTTGGGGTTTTCGGGTTTGGGAGGGTTTAGGGTTTTAGGGTTTAGGGTTCGTCATCTGGGAAATCTCAAAACACTGGCCCTGCGCAGGTGTTTGAGCATGTTGAAGGATACTAGTAACGTTTAAACATGTTCGCCCCAACCCGGACGTTGCTCCACACAATCGTCATGATCATGCTCATCATGACCATGATGACCATGATGATCATGATGATCATGATGATCATGATGATCATGATGATCATGATGATCATGATGATCATGATGATCATGATGATCATCATCACCATCACCACCACCATCACATCATCACATCATGATCATCACATTAGAAATTGCCACCCCCTCTCAGAAGATCTATTATTCAGGGGGCCAGATTTATTGAGCCAGATCAAAACCTAATCAGTTTTTAGGGGTAAACATTCTCCCAGCACACCCGTTGCGCATGAATTTTGGAAAAACAACCAATAAACCTTAATGAGCGCAACCCTTTGTAGCACCATGTGATTCACCAAATTGGTTGCTTCTTACGACTCAGAGATGCTATTGAGGTAATAACCCTCAATAAGCGGTATGCAATTTTCTGGCTCCAACAACATAACCTTTTTAAGGAAAGAAATTAATTCCAACCTTGGAACTACGGCCTGGGACCTTCCAATGCCGAAACCGTACAAACGCCTGCGCATGGCTAGAAGGCATTTGAGAAGCTGCCGAGATGTCATGATCTCAAATTAAGGGATATCCATCTTGGGCCCAAGTATACTTCCTCTTTTGGAGCATCCAGCTTTCCCAGAGCAGTTGCCTTAACAAGCTTTAGTTTTAACGAGTTTTTCACCGGAATCATTGGGAAACCTTAACAGGCATGGCCTTAGGCCTTATTAAGGCTTGGTAAAGTGTACCAGTACATTGTGCATTGTGCGCGTTTGTGCCCATTGTTGCCAGAGATCTGGCTTAATAAATCTGGCCCCCGGAATGCTGGATCTTCTGACCCTCTGAACAATATGTTGATTGTGGGAAAAACATCAACTATATCTCCATGAGGGATCAAAATTCGCCACCCCCTCTGAACAATATGTTGATTGGGGGGAAAACATCAACTATATCTCCATGAGGGATCAAAATTCGCCACCCCCTCTGAACAATATGTTGGTTGGGGGAAAAACATCAACTATATCTCCATGAGGGATCAAAATTCGCCACCCCCTCTGAA
>Ga0126342_10003104_pt1 | contig 27058 bp, 13 predicted proteins | sample Cyp1metagenome_FD_92528 | JGI IMG/M metagenome (GOLD analysis project Ga0126342, IMG submission 92528) | Coral microbial communities from Lord Howe Island, Old Settlement Bay, Australia - Cyphastrea 1 metagenome | ecosystem: Host-associated > Invertebrates > Cnidaria > Coral ...
ATACATCGCCATCCTGACGGAAAAGGAGAATGCAGAGGTTGCAGCAGGCCAGGCAAATCAGCTGTTGACCAACGCCGAGAAATACAAGAAGGCAGTGGAAGCTTGGATGAGCTCGTACTTGCGAAGTGTTTTGAACAGTGGCAAAGACAAAGGATTTGCCAGCATTCCAGCCTCAATGCTGGCTGTTTGAGTGTGGATGTGTTTGGGTCGATTTGTAACTGTGGGGAACCGGCGCGGTGAAAGGTGAAAATGACGGTTTGAGAGCTTACGCAGTGCTTATGCTCCCTCTTGCAGGGAAACTATCCATGTATGTTTCTACAAAATCCACATCCGCCTTCAATTTTTCTAGAACACCACCACGGGAGATGATTTTTTTGAAACCTACAAAATGTCATGCTGTGCAACGTGCTGCCTGTACATTGCATTATCTCAAGGATGGGCCCAAGATGATGAATGGGGTTCAAGTTCAAATCGAGGGGTGTATATAATGTCTGGGATAAAGGGTTTCATCTTGGGTCCCTTATTGAGGTAATGTAATAATGTATTGGTGGTATACCTGCATCCCTGACCTGACCACCGGCTCCTGGAGGTTGGACCATCTGTGGTTGCTCCAGCCGCGGCAGCGGCCAACCGGGCGGCAGCCCGGGAAGGGAGTTAACACCCTTAAGAAGTACATGGGGGTATTTAGAAATGCGTACATGGGGTCTGCTAGATCCAATTACCTTGAAATTGGACTCAATTACATTGAATATGACATATAATGTGGACCTATAATGCTGGTTTAAGGATGTACAGTATAAGGGAGATAGTGTGATACAACGCGAATATAACCTCCGGTGTCTACATGGGCATTTGTATAAATGGGAAAATCATCCATCAAAATTAGGGATTGTCTATTGCCTATGCTTGTCGATTTGGTTCGACTGGAAACTATTTGGTGAACAGATTCTTGCAGTCCACGACTTGAACAACAATTGAACAAATACAAACAAAGTTCATGTAATTGATAATGATCCTCTCTTATATTGGATGCGATTGCACATTCTTCTTGTAGGTGTTCAATCTACCACTTGCCCATCGTGGCTAAGTGTAGCTAGTAATTAGATACCCCCAAAGTCACTGTGAGGGAATCTAATTAATAGCCTCTGGTAATCAAACATGGCAATGGAAAATCCCTCATTGACTTACTTGTGCGTTTTACGTAGGGAATTTTCGGGAATGATCCACTGGCTAACTCTCAATGTCATAATCCCAGCAACCCCCAGCAACCCATCCATTCCCTACCAGTAAGTTGATGTCAATGACTTTCCCATTCAAACGCTCCATTTTGTTCCCGGATTTCCCCCCAAGTTCTCCCCCAAGTCACATGCGCTGATCGATGAATTGTAGCTGATCACATCCTCCTACCGGTTATGGGCAAATCGAAGAATGGACTATACACCAGACCACATCTAATCTGTATATATGCTGAACTATACATATACGTATATGTTATATGTATATATATATATGTGTGTGTCATGCCAATTTTTAGACCTCAAAGAATTGAGATATATTATTGGCTTTATCACAATATGCATTAAATTATAAGCCACATTGTTTACCTATACATACACGTCCCACTAGCAAAAAAAAACGCTTATCTAGGTAAAGATGTCAGCCCTCGTGCGAGACTCACATGGGACCCTAGGGCATTCATAACCAAAGCATGAACAGCTTCTATGTTTTCTCTCAGAGGATTCACTTTTGACTCAAAAATCTGCCGCTGTTGTATTGGGTCTAATATGTCCGTGTATATTTCTGATTCACATCTGAAAGCTATAACACATGTTCAGCCACCCTTCACCAATCAGTTTTCACCCAGACCCAAACAAACAAAGAAAGAAAGGGTAGAGGAAAAAGAAAACGGTACCCCTAAATCCATTGGATACTCATATGTTTCCCGATTAAAATTGCTGTTTTTTGGGGAGGTATACAACACACTTTCAGACACACTCAAATGCTCGATACTATTGGCTATGTTAAAATCCACATTATATCCTCATGGTTTCCCTATGTTTCCCTATACAAAATGAATGGTTAAGTCAATACTGTCCTTGGTTACAACGACAAACAAATATAAGAGGGTTGAACCCACGCATGTATCCCATACGTATAGCAACCCGTCTGTGAATATGCTTCAATACTTGGTTGCACCCCATGTATGTGTATGCATATATATATATATATATATATTAATACATGTATATATATATATATTATAAGTATATACATATACATACTGTATACATACATCATATCATCCTGAGATGTTAACCGTGTGTGTAAATATATAAACTATATGGGATTAGTTTGCTCCATTTGGATGTCATAATTCCCATGACATCTCCTGCAGTTGCTGCTTGGGCATGGCATGTAGCAAGTCGAAAGCCTTCTGCCACTCTCCGGATTTCTCACACGCACTGATGGCCTAGTCGATCAATGGCCAGAACATGGTGATTCAATGTGATTCAACCAACCAAAAATGCTGATTCATCGTTGATTTATGCCTAAGTTGGTACATATCACTGGTAATACTGTTGGGTTTCTGGTAGAAATGTCATATATTTCAAAATACTTAAACGAGGTTATACAGCAACACGCATATCTGGGGCCCCACATTACGATCGCAGCTGGTGGCATGACACACCATGCATCTCGCTTGGAGGATTGAGATATATCTATATCTATATCTATATCTGTATATATATATCCATATCTATATATATATATATATCTATATATATATATACATATACATATATATATATATATATGGATTCCTGACATACCATCAACATATATCAACATATTTTTGGATTTTCGTAGCCTGACTTTGTCAACTCCATCCGACGGGATTCCCATGGATTCCTGGATCCATTTCCCCACCGATCCACCGATCCGATTCCAGGAACGAGGGTTGGGAGTTAACAAAAAAAAAAACATCATTGAATCTATGGAAAAGCCAACAAAAATCTATGGAAAATAACGATAAACAAATATGAAAACACTGTTATATTATATGTTCTATTACTATTAGAGCCAAAAATAATGAAACAATAACGAATTCATGGAACAAAATCAACGCAACGCAGTCACTGAATTGTAGGTGATGACATTGACTTCCACTTGGACCTGGGCAGTTCCAAGACAAGCAGCTTAGATGTGAGTAGATATGGAGGTTGCTTCAAATGGATGGGTTTCAAGACTAAACTGGTCCAATTTTTGGGGGGTACTGTATCCATATCTTGGTATAATCCCTAATCACCTATATATGGCGGATGGGCCCGGGAGATGACCATAGGTGGCATGACCATGGCCAAGCAAAAGGCTCATGATACGCCAACTATGCGACCGGACGGACCACTCTTTTCTTTGGATGAATTTGGTTGACTCAAAACATCCCTATTGAGGGATTTGATGACCGATCGACCATGGCACATATGATCTTGGGGTGATTTCTCATTGCATGGGTCCCTCCACCCTACCCTAGTGTTCATCCAAAATAGCTTGGTAGTACTTGGTAGTTCTGGATGCTCATCCTACCCATAATATTGAGCCCTAACCGCTTTTAACCCATACACATAGATTTCAACCATCCTTCAGCCAAATGAATTGCACTGATTCACCATATGTTTTATCCATCATTCAGCCATAATTCTGCCAAGAAAGTGCTGTCAAAGGTGCTGAATTCACTTCAGAAAGAATCAGCAACGCCGGAAGCCATTCCTGTCCATTGGTGCAGGCGTTGATGGCAGCTGCGAATGGTACCTCAACATCACCAGCTGATGAATCATGGCAGCCAAAGAGAGTCACACATTTGGGACTGAAACGGTACCCCCAAGATAGCTGGTTAATGGATGGTTACTTCCCTGAATATGGTAACTTCCGAGGTTTTGACCCATCCCCATATGTTTTTCCTATTCAGTGGCATATGTCACACCATAGTTCCCATATGTTCCGTCCTAGTTCCCTTCCGGGGGTCTCCATTTCGTGTTTCTGCTGCGGATATGGGCACAGTTGAATCTTCAGGAAATCATGGGCCAAATTGACATTGGAAAACCTCCTTTGGAAAATTGAAATGTCCAGGGTACCCATGGGTACCCCACATCAAGCACCAAGATTCAAAACCAGCAGTACCATCAGTTTCCTGAATTTTCACCGAAGGGCCACATCTAACTCCAAATTCTTGACCTCCAATAGCTCTTGAAGTAAGGCGATGGCTTGCTTCCATTCCCCACTCTTGGCACAGGCACCTCAATGATGAACGTCATCGAACATAAAATTTATGGAAGTAATAATCTGTAGAGAAACAATACCAACCATTAAAAGATCTAAACACTATACAGATTGTTTACAATGACTAAACATGTAGCAATTTGTAGCACGAATGTGATTTTGTCGTTGTTTCGTTCACCAGTCATACAATTTGATCATCCAAGAAGGCGCTGGGGATCGCTTGGAACAGCAACCGACTCAAGCCAATCAAACTTCTGGTGACGACTGGTGATCTACTCCAAGTTACTCAAGTTACTAAGTAACATAACTTTTGGTGGAATCTGAATGGCTCCGCCACCCTCAAATCAATGTGCATTGCTTTCCACAACATGATGTCCCAGTGAAACCAGTTTGACGTCACCGACAGCAACACTGGCTCCGGCTCGGCTTGCATATATTCTTACATCCAGCATCAGGACTTATCCATATAGTGCATATGTTTCTGTTAATGTAAGTAAGTAAATGTATATGTACATGCATACGTATATTATATTATATATTATAATAGTATATAATAGTGATAAAGGCATATATAGTATAGTACAAAACTGTCACAACCATCCAGCGCGTATCATAAATTCTTCTCAAGTCCCTCTCACCGCTCAAATCATCCAAGCGGTCCACTTATCACCGCGCTGTGCACCAAGAGATTCGCTTCCACTTTTTCCTGCAAGAACTTGTAGGATTCAACCATCAAGGGGATCACCATCGATCAAATGTGAAAAATCATCAAATGGGAGATCTCCGCTATTTTGGATGATCCATAGGGAAGTCCCACACACGGTGTGTGATCCAGCGCATTCCATGTGTGCTCGTGTCGATTTGAGGGGCTTCAAACCAATCTCCAAAAAATGATGGAAATATAGCTATGAACCAAACATGGAAACATGGGCATTAGATGTATGATGATGTATGTACAATAGATGGGCTGTTGGTTCGGTCGTTGAGGCGCACATCCCAAAAACCCTGCTGGTCAAGTAGGCCCAATCATATGCACATAGGGAAGGAGAAGCAACACATATCTTAAACCACCAACTGAACAACACGGAGGGTCAAAACTCTTACTAGGTGGTGGAATGAACACATTCAAATCACATGTGGCTTCGGAACAACATCTGATTTGAAAAGAGTGGATGGGTTTCATAACAGTAATCACCAACCATATCTGAAATTCCTTTTGTCCTAAGAACTCTTCCACTTTTGAGTACAGCCCCTGCCCTCCACATAATTCATCAGTGGGAACTCCTCTTGGCAATCCAACAAGATTTGCAGTGCTTGCGGCCAATCGTGCATTGACACTGAACGAATTCGGTCAATCTGAAGCTTCAATGCTCTGACGTTTGAGCCAAGCATGGCAGCTGACATTCAGCGTCTGGTGTCTTCAACCCTCTTTCTGGGGCATCCAAAACATGAGCTGTTCATAGATGACATTGGGATATTCATGTACAAATGCGCAGCATGATTTTCGACCCAGAGTTATGACCCAGGGCCCAAATCGCTAGCGCCGATTTGATGTGTTCCGCCAACGTGGAAAACACGGCTGGCGCGAAAAAAAAGGCGTCAATCCCTGCTTGGCTATTACTAAATGAGTGAAGCGATTAATTACCCATCACGGTGAGGGTATACTCCATTGAATCACAAGGCTTGGCAAACATTTTCAAATCTGGATCCTCCACAATGAATCCCAAAGCTGATATAAGGCCAGTGCTGACTATTCCCCCGATTCACGCCAACACTTTGGACTCTCGACCCTTGAAAAAAACCATCAAGTGAGACATTTCAACCACAAATCGGGACCCCAAATCCCCAAACACGACCAAACTTCGATATGTTTCTCGATCCAAGGCTCTTTGGCAACTCCTTCAACAAATGCAGACCTTGGCGCGCCCTGTTGAGGTTTTTTTGTGGCCATGATCTAGCTATGGCTGTAGATAACATTGAAATTCCCTCTCAATGATGGTGAACATGGTGCTGAAAACAAACACAACGTGCGCGGCAAACAGACTCGACTCCCACCTTCGTGAAAAAGCCCAGCCCAAATAGGTGCTACTCCCTTGTTAAAATCATCATACACCCCAACTATATTATATATATACACATACGTACATATACAGTAATCTTTGTAAACCATTAATAATTCAATTCAGCCATCCAGATTGATGGTTAATACAAGCCATTTATGGTAAAAAAATGCTGCTGGATCCAGCGATTCGCCAAGGCGCGAGTTTGCGGCGGCACCAATGCCTCCACCGAAAAACGTGTCAGGTTCATCCAGGTTCCATAGGAATATGTGGTCATTCACCATCAGTATATCTGGGGATATAAACCAACCATGGGCCATGGGAATTGAAGCAACAAACATAGTAGCTTAATTGATCTTAATTGATCCTAATTGATCTTAATTATCTTAATTCTCTTAATTGAAAATATCATAATCAACCAACATTAACCAGCATTCACCAGCTTGATATGATACTTGATATTGGCATTGGCACCCCGCCGCAAAGCCACCTGCCACGTCTGCACTGCCGCAGCCATGGGTTTGTGCAGCTGGTTCGGCACCACGCAGGCGTGTCTCACCTGTCAAATCATGGAGATATCATGGGATAGTTGTGCAAAAATCAGGGGGGTTTAACACGGTTTAACCAACAACAACTGGATTGGGTGATTTAACCAATTATTGGGATTCCCAAACCATAAGGAGATATTATGGTAATCTTAGAGAATTAGTGGTAATGTAGAGATGTTCTGGTGATAATATCACTGTGATATTAATCGAAATCAAAGGATAGACAACCAACAATCTGATGTTCAGAATGGATTGATGTGGATGGAATAACAACACTTCGCAACAAAAAAACTCCAGTAACCCCACAAAATCCCACAAAAGATAATGATTCCTCACGTTGTAAAACCACACTTTCAACTTCTATTCTTTTTCGGTGGTTGCTCCATGATTAATCCATTATGAATCCACTAATATATTATTATCATGGAATATGATTAACACTGATTAACCATTCTTAACCATTATTATCCCAATAGAATCTCTTTATTGGAACTTCTCACCTTCTTTTATCAACATCCCGACGGTCCAAAAGTCATCACCTTGGTCACTTCATCCCAGAGCAGGGAAGCTTCGCGGCAACCGGCGGATTGTAAGCTGCGTTCCTGCGGAGCGACCGTGACGTTGAAACGTTGAAAACGGAGCCGTCAAGGTTGGGCGATTTCAGCAGCAAAACATGGGACTGCACTTGCCAAAGATGTGGGGTTTTAAACAACAGAAGTTGATGAGTTAACCAAGAATCATTGGGATTTCATGGACTTGGTGAACAGAAAATGTGGATTACGTTGGATGAAAACCAAGCCATTTTTTGGTGGTAAATCACCAGCGACAGGACATGTGAGGTTTAACCCCCGACTATCCCAGAAGTGATGTGGCACCAGAAAACCCTGAAAATTGCTGTTGCAAACCAACAAAAATGGATCAAAATTGTAAAACAAGTATATATATATACCACTCATACCTGTTTGCTGGATCGTTGAATCAATTGAATCCACATATATTTGTTCAAAATACATAAATGTGCTTGCTTCTCAACAAAGTGTGAACAATTAATACAACATCCTATTCTATTGCATCGTTCATTGAACCATTAATAGACATTATTGGTGTATTACTGATGTTGTTCGGTAGTGCTGGTGTATTGGATATTACTGGATATAAAGAATATTGCATGAATCATTCTTGGATATTAATCTGCAACCATGCTTGTAATCGGAAACCAATCATCGAGAGATTTACTCCATTAATTAGACCAATTTTTGGATGTATTCATTACCCATAAGATCCATGTATGCTATATATGGTAACATTTACCATGAATATACCCCAAATGTTAGCATATATATATATACCATGCATGGATCCTATGGGTTATTGGATATTCCATTGATCGAACATCATCTAATCCAATAATTCTCCAATGAGTGACCCTTTTGAATTGGATTTTCCATGAGTGACCCTATCGGATCATTTCTATGAATATACCTCAATGCAATTCAGGGTTGCTCCAAACAGGAAGTAATTTGGGTAAATATAGAGGTAAAAATTACATTTACCCACCCTTAAGTGGCTATAATTTACCAATGAGTTGGAGCAACTGAGCAACCCATTTTTGTTATTCCCAATAACATTCATAGAATTCCGTTTACCCATAGTACTTAAACACTCATCCTAAGACTTCCATGGTCCCAGTCAAATGTTTTTCCCCATGGTCCCCAAATCTGTCCGAATAATGAACAACATAAAGTCCTATTCAGCACTTCTTAGGTTAACGTAAATGGTTCAAACAATATGATTGATGATTCCCCATATCTTAATTCCCTATATGGGAATATCGTTCAAGCATTGACCATAGTTACCATAGTTATAAACTTGATCCATAGTTATATAATGTTATATATCTGGTTGGTGGTTGACCTACCCCTCTGAAAAATGATGGAGTGAGTAACAGTTGGGATGATTATTCCATTCACAACTGAATGGAAAGTCATAAAATTCCATAGTTCCAAACCACCAACCAGCTGTAATAATTCTTATAGTTTATTTTAATTCCCTTTTGTGGATAACATTGATCCATAGTTATAATCATTCTATTCGTAGCTATTCATCCATGTTGGAACATAAGCATGTACCCTCTGGTAAACGTTTAAAATCACCATGGAAAGATCCACCATTTTAAATGGGTAAATCCACTATTTCATTGGTCATGTTCAATAGCTATTTGACATAACCAGAGGGTAAACCTCCACTTTCCTATGGTTTTCCTATGGTTTTCCTGTGGTTTTCCTATGGTTTTCCTATGGATCCATGGTGATTCATCATCAGTTCACCCCGGTTTAAGCGTCGCGTTTCACCATTCCCTGAGTTTCCGCGCCACGCTAGCGAGGTCCAACCACTTGCCACCCACCTGGCGGGAAACGCGACCGAGACTGGAGAGCTGCGGGGACCATGGAAACGATGTGATTTCGTGGGATGAATTCAAGGGATCTAATATGATTTAATGGCATTTAATGGGATTTATATATATATATATATATTAATATATAGTAGAATATGGATGAATTTTTACTTGTATTAATATATATTCTATAATCCATATTCTATCTACTCCATCCCATTCTTTCTCTATTAATATATAGAAAGACTGGAGTAGATAGAATATGGATGAATATGGAGATGATGATATATGCAAGGTGGTGCCCACTAGTTATGTTTGTTGGTTTTTAACCCAATCTAACTATATCTACTAATGAGCATCAACAACCTTAAATAAATCAGTTATAAACCAACTTAGCTAACTATGGGGCACCACCTTGTACTGTATATTCAAAAGATACACGTATGTTATGTGTATATATATATCAATAGAAATCACACAGAACATGTCACCCAGTTCAAGGAGAAGGAAATAATTTGGGGATTCAACCTACAATATCATCATCGTTGAGAGCTTAACATAAAAAACTATCCCGTCACATCCACGAAATCAGCATTGAATGGTGAAACAAACTTATTATTACCACCAACATATCCCTGGTATTTACATTCTATACAACTCTCATACCACTGTTACCAACATTAAACCACAATACCCTCAATGTCATCCAAACGTCTTGCTCAATCATCGCCACCACTTCCGGGTGCGACGCAGCTCGTGAAAATTTGGATCAGGCAGTTCCAAGTGAAAGAGACCCTCAGGGACAACGACAGAACAAGCAAAACTATGGAACCGATCCAACGAAATCCTGTAAACCATAATACCTACCGTTGGGAATGTAGGCATATAATATGTATTATTATTGATATAACCGGTATTATAGGTATAACAGGTATTAATAGGTATTAACCGTAATAGGTACAACGGTATAATAGGTATATATTAGGTATTATCATATCAGTATTAATAACCAATAAAAAACTATGTATAATCATTATTTATAACCATGTATAATAGGTATTATATAATACCATTAACCAGGTATCTGGGTAAATTATAATGCTACCGATGTTACTACCAACTCACAATAGGTATTATATAATACCATTCACCAGGTATATACTATACATAATGATTATACATGGCTATATAATGTATATTATAACCATATTATAACCATTATATATTATGTATAACCATGTATAATAGGTATTATATAATACCCCAAATGTTAGCATATATACCAGCACCATGGATTCTATGGGTATTATGTACATAATACCGTACTTTTTTCATCCGCCGCCTTCGCGAAGCCATCAGCGCGGCCGCAGTACTCCAAGGTGCCATCGGGCAACACTCGCGCCAAGTCACGAGTCCTGCGCCAAGTCACCAGGCTGGAGAACAGGTTTTCATGGTGATTTAATGGGATTTTTATGGGATTTAATGGTGATTTAATAGGATTTAATGATTTAATGGGATTTAATGGGGATTTTATGGTGATTTTATAGGATTTAAGGGTGGTTTAGTGGGACTAAATCATGGTTTAATGGGATTTAATTGTGATTTAAGGCTATTTAATGGGATTAAATCGGGAAAAGTCTGGGATATACCTAAGGTAAGTAATGGGATTAACTAGGATTAACTAGTTATAAACCAACTTGGGAGAATGGGACAGCTAGTGGGTTTTAAATGGGATTCAACCAACAAACATGGCGATTTCATGGGGATTCTATCGGGGTAGTAGTGGAATAGAACTAGGATATCAGCAGGACATGAAACATAATGAACATCTCAAGATTCATCAAACATTAAACATGGTCATATTATTCACCAACAATAACCATCCTTTCAAAAGAAAATCAGTTTTACTAACCAAAAACATCTCTGTTTCCAACACACACCAGTTTTTATTGAACCCCCAATCGATTTCACCCCGCTCGCCTGTAATGTCGCAGCATGGAGCCGCCAGGACCCACGGGAAGCTCCAGGAAAGCACCTGACGCGTCACTCACCGAGTGCGTCGATCACAAGCCGCGGGGGTTTACGGTTTGCCCAAGCTGAGAAATCCTACACATTTACGGTTTGACCAAATCACCATAACCGTGGTTTTTGCCATTCATGTGGGTTTTTCACAATGCCATAATATGCCGGGATTGCCATCCCCCAAAGCGCCATTTTTATAGGTGGTATGGTTACCATTCCCAAATGGCTAGTTTATTACAGTATCTATATATATATATTTATATATATATATACATATGATGGGGATTCACGGGGATTATCAATGGCTGAGGATTAGGAATTTGATACAAGGTGAGGCGCCCGTTTACGATAGCTAGACGCACATCACTTGGATAGATCATTGGGATGATCATTGGGATAATAGGGCAGATGGTGTCATAATGGGATAATAGTAGTTAATCAATGTTAAACACATCATCTGGAAATGTGTATACACATATACTATAATATATATATATACATAGATATATACATAGTGATATATACCCAATGGTATTACACAATTACAGAATTCCTACTTCAATGGTATTCATCTGGGTAAATTGCCATAATTCACTAATCTGAAGGCCATTCGGGGATGATTTCCCTTACTAACCATAATTCCAGGGCTCAAGGTCATGGGGAAAATCCATCGGGGGAATGAAAAACCACCAAGCCATGGACACCCAGAACGTGGTGGAAGAACTGACACCCAGAGAATTGAGGATGTTGGATTATGTTGGATTATGTGTGTGGAATGTGTTTGTGAATTGATATGGGGTGTCACTATTCTGCTTGTCATTGTTTTTTCTATGTATTTTGGGTCCAGACTTTTGGTCTAAAAGCACACATATGCCATGTTCCAGCCTGTGTCTTAGTTGTTGTGCTGATAAGTTAATTCTAATTTCCATAGTGACGTGCAGCAAGCCTGGCAATATAAACGTGAACAGCACACTCAACCAACTGGGATCAACTGTTTTGTGGTCGCTGGTTCATAAGGGTCAATCATCTTAAGTGATAGTTCCAGCATCTTCTAGCATTATTGAACATAGACAAACATTGATGCTTGCACTATCCTCTCCTTCGTGGTGGATAGATCTCCATTCTTAATGGCCATTCAATTAAACAACAGCAATCAAGTTGCATGAAAGCCCCTTTACCTGGTGGTTACTACCGCCCACAACGTGTAGAAGAGCCCCAAGATACCCCACACAAAATCCGACCTTTGTTTGGTGATGCGATGCGAGCTGATAATGAGTACACCATACGATATCAGTGCCATATACCTATATATACTGCAAGTTATATGTTCGTGATGAATATTTGCTATAGTATCATCATTCCTACTAGCTATACTGTATTAGTCCTATAATAGTTATATTAAAAAGCTACTACCATATATTACTGTTACATCGTCGTATATCAACCTGGTTATATTATATAATCATGTGTATATATATAATAAATTATATATACATATAATATGTATTTATATGTGCGGGTTTCCGAAAATAGGACACCCCCAGCCGTCACCATGGGTTTCAATACTTGGATGAGTTCGGGGTACCCCTGGCGCGCTCGGGCCTTCATTGAAAGACGCCTTGGTATAGCCCTGAGCACTCACCTCCAGAGGGCTCGAGATGCCATTTTAAAGGGGGATTGACCCAATAAACAGTGGTGGTTTAACCAAGAATAGTTGGAATTGTATTTAATATGGTTTAACTAACAAGAATGGGAAGTGATAATTTGGTTTCTGTTGGCGAAGTTGGTTTAGTTCAAACACTGTTCACTAGCGTTTATGGCGATAATAACCATGGACCATAGCCAAATGGGGATATGAGGTTATAAACAGTTATAAACCAACTTGTACCTGGGGGTACCACCTTGTAGATACATGGAGTGTATGTAACCCAATCGTTTTCAGGTAAGTCCTAAAGTCTTGACCCCCTCACTTCACTGCGCTGTACCTGCAATTCTGAACCAGTATCAATCCCCAAATAAACTCTTGGATCTCTATCGTTCATAACATTGTTCTTCCGTGAATGGGTTGACTAATTTAATGCTCATATTGGGGAATACTACATTTAATTTGCGGTTTTCACACATGTGAAACTGCCACCTTTTTTTGGCCGACAGAGTATCCACCATTGCTGCACTTATATCTCCCGTAGTCTGATTTCCATAGTTATCAGTTGATTTACAACCCCATCTACTATCTACTGTAGTTCTTTCGTCACCAAAAACCCTACATACATGTGAACTAAACCAATTTAGCTAGCACGTTACATCACCTATCACTCACTCTTGGTCAAACCATGTTAAACCACCATTTTGCCCCATTTTTCTAGGGTATTTTACCCTAAAGAGCCAAGGCCATGTTGGGATCCCACCACAAATCGCCATGTCACCATGGCTCCCGCGATGTACAACTCTCCTCGGTGAATGCGGTGATTGTTTGGTGTGTTATGAATTATAACACGGCAAAAACAGCAATATGAATCTTTTGTAATCTTGTTATATGAATCTATAACGGACATATGAATTATAACAATTATAACAATATTAACATTACCCAAAACCAATCTATGAATTATACTATAACAATTTGGTGAATATACTGTGATGATGATTGTAAATATGATATACCATGGTTATTATTGTAATTTGGTAAAATTGTACTAACATAGTGCTTAATTGTAACTTGCTTCCATGTGTTTGAGGCTGTTCACGGCAACATTGGGTCTACCTGACCTCGACCTAGTTCCCTCGCAAGCCAAAGAGAGCATGGATATGGGTCATGGGTCCAAATTGGGTACCTTCAAAATGGGAGAATCCTGAAAATACTGGACATTACACAAGTCAGTGGTTCCATTCACCCTTGACTATTGAAACACATCATAGCCAAAAAGTTAGCTAGCTGGTAAAGATCCATAAAGATTCCCATATCTATAGCAAACGCTTCTTTTCTAAAGTAGCCATCAAACAATTCTCCAGATATGAGGCATCTGCTGCAGTATCCTGTCCCACCAAATCTCCCAAAAACATGTTGCCATCCCCTGGTCCAGTGGCCCAGTGGCCCGGCCCAGATTTCAGACAAGGCGCCGACCTCTCCTGGCAATGAAAGCAGCACATGGAACATATTTGGAATTTTCACAACTTGAAGGCTGGTTGGTTGGTTCGTTGGGTTTCTCAACAACAGACCTCCGGAAATAAAATGATCTCTGGAAATAGAAACTATATATATAAAATTATATATATATATATAATCCTTTGTTCTTAATCTGGACCCTAAAAGAAACAAATTTTAGGATGTCCACCCAAACCCCCAAACCTATGCTGCCCAAACCAACCCATTCCGTGCCCAAACAAGGTGGTGCCTCAGACGGCAAATAGCTTCACTGCTGGGGTAACATAGACCCACAACTATACAGTAACTAACTTAACCCATCCATAAGCGCTATAAGTCTCAATAGATGGATTATGACATCAATACATGGATTAAGTTATATATATAGTTTAAACACCATAGAGGATTCTCACCAACTGGTCCTTATAACTCGTGGACACCCCACCACTATTTCCTCGACAGACACCTGGAGCTACTTCTACCACCTTCGACAAGCTCGATGCATCCTGCCGTCGCAGGTTGCTTCATTGTAGCTGGTGTACTTGATTGGCAATTGGTATATCAATTGTCAATGGTAAGTGTGCATATATATATATATATATACATACACTGTGTATACATATATATATATATATATGTATAATGTATGTGTATATATATACATATTATTGGCAACTGGAAGACACTGGATGATACTGGATGATATTGGATGATCTTGGCAATTTGCAACTGGTAATTCGTAGATGATGAAATCATCGTCAAGTTGCAAGGTTCTGCGAATGTGGATGTTAACAGACTGGCAGCTTCAACCCCCGGAGCTACGGATCAGCGAGCTATCACATTGTTCATTGGTTTCCCAATAATCTTCACATGAATATCATTGATTATATTCAAATCATTGTTCTGGCTTCATAACTCATCTATTCAATTTTGAACCATAGGTTTTTGACATGAATGTCATTAAATATTATATATATATATATAATTATGCTATGTATCAAATAACCAGGATGGCCATTTATAGTTAACATGACTTATGACATATAAACGTTATTAACGCGGCCAACAGATAGGCAATATATAAACGTTATTAACTATTAAAACGTTATTAACTATTAAAATAGCCAGGAGAATCATTATAGGATGCTCTGGGTCCAAATTATAGTTAGCCATATAGTGAAAATTATAGCCATTATAGGATAATCACGATAGCCAGTTATAGGATGCTATCCAAAATGGCTATCTATCATACCTCATCGATCCTATTTTGTTGCTGGATTCCACTGGTTCCACCCTCCCGGAACCACCGTCAGAGACACTCTCCTCCGCCGCGCAGCTCAAGAGGGTGAGCCGCGCGCCCGGCACCGGCCGGAAGCCGCCTCGGCTTCCGCTTGGAGCGGGGTTCGCCATGCAGCTTGGTTGGAGATTTCAGGGGATTTCATGGGATTAGAGTGAGAAATAGTGGGAACTATAGATGAAATGGAATAATCATGGGATTACAATGGAATTAACATGGAATTAATGGGATGCTGTGTGGGTTTAATGAAATCTAACCAACAACAATGGGAATATATTGGAAATATACTGGGATATAATAGCTTTTACCATATGGTAATTGAACAGCTTGCTATGAAAAATCATTAAAATTTATAGGTAACTAATGATAATAAATTAACAATTCATCTATTTCTTTGGGTCATTTTTCATAGCTATGTTGAATAACCAAAGAGTAAACGTATTATATGATGAAAACGGGAAAGTCATTGTGAGATTATCGACATAATACAATGTTATAAAATGTCAGAAGTAGGACTGATTTTATATGTCAGGTTACATTTTAGAACATATATCTACTATAATAACATATGTCAGGTTATATGTCCTGTTTATAAAATCAACAAAATACTACCCATGACGGATCCATGGTGCTGCTATATATGGTGTGCCATAGATCCCATCAATATACCCCACATGTTAGCAGCAACTGTTAGATCCGATCTTTTTGGCACCAAACATGCCTTGCTGTTGAACCCTGAAATCAAGGGGAACGACAAACGAAGGCAAGCTGTTGAACATACCAAGCCGTAGCATGAGCCAAATTCTACCACTATGTTAGCATAAATCACCATGTATTATATTTGTTTAGTACACCATATATATATATATATGTCTATATATCTTTTAAGTATGATATTAGACCATGCCAAACCAATCAGAACCACAAATCAAACCACAAATCCCCTACCTTAAAAGCTACCAAAAGCTATCCCCCACTTGTTACACGTTGCCTCCAGATCTTCGATGATCCGCATAGAGCACAAGCCTGTCAGGGGTGATCCAACAAATCTGTCCCAATGTACTGTTAATATATGGTTAATATATGGTTAATATCTGGTTATTATAGAGTTAATGATGGTTAATAAGTATATTTTCTGGTTGGTGGTTTTAATCATCTTGAAAAATATGAAAGTCAATGGGAAGGAGTATCCCATATATTGTGGAAAATAGAAAATATTTGAAACCACCAACCAGTTTTGTTTCTCGAAGCCAGAAATCTTTGTAACCAAAAAGAACTATAAGAAATGGACAATAGATGAATATAAGATAGACGCTGATATCTGATATTTGAAGAATAGACGAATATCTTCGGGTGAACTGGGACCCACCGAGGATAGAAATGGATGCATCGCTGGTAAGAACAAGACTGGATACCCCTGTGAAATGGGGAAGTGATCATGACCTGGTACTGGGAAAAAATCCATGGTCAATCTGTGGTAGTCCGCACAAAATGACTATTTCTGCTGGTTATGGTTGTATACTTCATGATTGTTTTTTTGTTTATAGCAAAAGACTCAAAGATTCAACCAACTATCCAGGGTTGGGTTCATGAATCATTCTATTAATTTCATTTCCAGGTGCTTAATTCACCATATGTATATATATATATATATCATTATCCAATTTGGGGAATGTTTCCATGGCTCTCTACATCCAAAAAAAATTCGCCATCCGGATCTCTCGACACCCGCAACGGGCCCCGAAGGGCACCAGTACTCGCTGGCGATCAGCAAATCCAACAACTGCACGCGAGTCCTCCAGAACTCCAACGTCGTTTGCCTCGGAGAAAAAAATCGCTGTGGCTTTTTGAACCGGGAAGATCTGGTGGATTTTTTGAGAAAAATCCATGGGTAAATGATGGGTAAATATAAGCAAAAACAACTATATGATATTGGGGTCCAGAACATGGGAAGTATACCCGAAAAATATGCCATGAGAACATGATCATGAACCCATGTATTATTTGAGTGTATTTGGGCTATCCTATCTTTTGATCTGGGTGAGTTTAGGTGACATGTTCAGCCTTCAGTAGCTCTTGAGGATCCTCAAACTAGTCAGCGAGTTGCGACCTCCCAAAAAATGGAATGGTTTGAAATCCCAAAGGAACTGCCCTCCTAACATAGACCCTGCCATTTATAGGTAACTAGGTTCCACTCAAAATATTGCCTCTTTTCAGGGTCTATTTTTGTTAATTTATCCATCATATCCCATTTTTTACAACAAAAAAAAGCTGAACATCGCGAGTTTCCAGTGGTTTCAGCCAGATAAATTGACCACAAAATCACTGCGGGGTACCTCGCCCCAAAACCCCAGCCACCCAGCCACCTCAATGGCTCGCCCCAGGTGAACACGGTTCCTGGTCGCTGCGTCGCTACCGTCGTCACGTGGTCCCCAGGGTCCCCAGTTTCTGACCCGGCTATGGTCGCTAATAGCTGGTGTTTATGGGGACCAGTATATTGATACACATATGGATATATATGGGGACCAGTATATATTGTATATATATATATGTCATATGGTCATATATACACATATGGATGTTCACCCAGCCCAATTGTTTCATTTTATCGAACTAGTTATAGTTGTATCATTGAGGTGCGGTCAACAAACTGCGGTCAGCACCGCAGAGAACCTGAAGTACGAAGCAATTTCCAGGTGTCTAGTTGAGAATGATCAAAGGATTTTCTTCCAAAGCTAAGGTAAGTTTTTTTGAGATTTCATGTTTGTTTTTGAGGCATGTCTTGGGTGCGATATCAGAAGCTATAGGCTGTGAGAACTGACCGAGGGAAAGATAGACCTCTGACCTCCGGGAGTACAGATTGATTGCTCTCGTTTTGTGTTGAACAACGCCAACTGGTTGGTGGTTGCTGCTAACCCCTCTGAAAAATGATGGACTGAGTAACAGTTGGGATGATTATTCCATTCCCAATTCATATGGAAAGTCATTCAAAATTCCATAGTTCCAGTCACCACCAGCCAGATATATTAATCATTGATTATCATTCTCAACCATCATTATCCACTATTAACCACTATTAACCACTATTAATATAGATTATCCCATTATTAACCCTAACTTAACCGGGCACCGTTAAAATCCTCCGGGTGCCAGCCGAGCATCGCAAGGATTGACATCGCTTGTCATCCAAAGCATCCAACAGGGAAGGCCTCAGCCGATGGTCGGCGCGCCGGTGATCATGGCATGGCTGTAACCATGGCATGACCCCCCCGGTATTGTTGGGCTATAACAGGCTATAACCCCTATAACTATGGTTCTATATTATATATATGTATATTATAGATATATATATATATAAACTTGTAACTGCTTTTGTGCACCACCAAAGTTCTTAATTCTTTCCGACATCAATCTTGCAAGCCTTGCGGCTGCGAGTTCTATATCCCCATTGCTGGACAATGGGCCCAGATATTTGATGGCTCAATCCTGAGTTACGGAGATCATATCCTCATTGGGTGTAGCCCTTAATCATCATCGCCAGTTCAGTCATCAAGGGCTACACCACCCAAAATTGATGGTTAGTGTATCCCCATGTTGTATCCCCATATGTTTTTTCATGGTTGAAAACTGCTGAAAGTTACAGTCAATGGAGTAGACCGGAAACCATGCTGAACTATGTTGAACTCAATTACCCCCAAACGTAGAGGTGATTCCTACAGACTTTCCCTTGAAACTAATGGAACTCCAGAAACTCATTTCATAGATTAAAATCAGCTTGAATTCACATCTGGTTGGTGGTTTCAACCCCTCTACAAAATATGAAAGTCAGTTGGGATGATGACATTCCCAATATATGGAAAAATAAAACATGTTCCAAACCACCAACCAAACATGTTTGTTGCTTAATCTACCCAATCTCCCCACTATATATTTATGGTTGTTACAAAAGCGAGGCCCTGCAGTTATAAGTTGGTTTATAAACACCATTAACTCTAACGTAGTAAACCCAATCATAAACCATCTACAATATCACCACAAATGGAAGGTTACCATTAATCGGTGTACCACATTAGTTTTATTCCCCGTAAACCCAAACGTTAACTAAGTATAATGCAACTTAACTATCATAAATAGATCAGTTATACATCCCATTAGATCCACATGTTTCTTGGTTCACATTGATTAAAAAAAAAAAAAAAATTGACCTCAATATCATGAATTTCCGAGGATATGTCCAATATTATCCATTAATCCTCTATCAATCCTTCATCATGAACATATCATCTAGTAACTAGTATATTGGTTCAACGTCATCTTAGCTATCATAAATCAGTTATACATCCCATGAAATAGCCATGTATCTTGTTGAACCGAACTCGTACAGAATCACTTGGCTCGCAGACACGATTCCGGCCACCGTGATGTTGCGCTCGCTGATGGCACGGGCCACCTTCAGAAACATGGCTCGCTTAATGGGGATTGATGGTTGATGTATGGAATCGCTAAGTTGGTAAATGGTTACTATGTTTTTACTTACTGTTGGGTTTATGGGAGGAAATCACCCAACATATTGTAATATAGTTAGATGGGGTATGGGATGAAATCACCCAACATGGCCCAACTCTAGGGGCAGCACCTTGAATAAATTCGAGGTTTCCAAAGTCATGGGGATACCCCCAGTTCTCATCCATTTCGAGATGGATGTTCCAATATAAACCATCCATTCCTTACTGGTGCGTTCTACGTAGGGAATGGATGGGTTGCTGGGGGTTGCTGGGGGTTGCTGGGATGATTATTACTAGTGACGACTGGGATCATTCCCTCATTCCCTATACGTTTAGCAGCAGTAAGTAATGGTTCATGACATTTCGTAACTATAGCTTCCCTGTTTCTTATGGATGTACTTTCAATTTCGTAAAAACTAAGCACATCATTACAGATTTTTAGGGTACCTCCATTTACAGAACCCCCCAAAAAATCACACGTGGCACATGGCGCACCTCGTTGACCCCGTGCCGCGACAGCATCACGAGACAGGCACCACAGGACCAAGCGAGGTCCATCATGCCATGGCCTAGGGATACAAAAGACCATGGAAAAAATCGCCGACTTTTTATAGCTGGGTATTACCAAAAAACGATGGAAAGATCCACCCATGGAAATCATGGGTAAATTTAGTAAATCAACGAACTTGAAGGACTGGGCCATGGCTTCAAGTTCGCAAAGTCTAAACGTTTACCATTGGTAGTAATCAGCATGTTATAGCTAACTATCTAACTATGGCCATGGCTTCAAGTTCGCGAACTACAACAAATTACCAATGGGTAGTAAAACAAGCAACAAACAAATGAGGTATAGGACCTGATAGGATTGTTGATCTAAGCTGGATATGTTGGATATCCAAAAGATATGTTCCCATCGGTATATCTGCCATCCCGGTTCTTTGTCCATGCATACTGTATAGATATCAACCAACTTTTCCATTGTTTGGGCGTCCCTTCGTTATAACTCAGAAGTCCAACAATGGCTTCAAACAATTTCAAACATCTTGGTAGCGTCGGAACATATCATACTCAATGGCCCCCCCAGATATAAGTTGGTTTATAACTTATAAACCCATCTAAATATAGTGATGAGATGTTATTTGCGTATCATACACGTTATGAAATAGTTATTTGCACCAACTTTGCTAACCATTTTTGGCCCCATCCCCTATGGATCTTGAGTTTTAGATCTCCCGTGGCAACGGAAAATCCAACCCAAAATGGATGTTTTTAATGGGAAAACCATAGGAAAACCATAGGAAAACCATCGGAACACCATAGGAACACCATAGGAAAATGGAGGTTTACCCTCTGGTAAACATACAAAAAGCTATTGAACATGGCCCAGTCGAAATAGTGGATTTACCCAGCTAGAAAATGGTGGATCTTTCCATAGTTACGTTAGTTTACCAGAGGGTATCTGGATATAAACAGAGAAAAAAAAAATGTCTGTGTGAGTTCCTCGGATGATATATTGCACACCCAAAATATTTACAGAGTTAAATTGTACAAAAGGAGACCTGCTAGCTATATACAAACATAATGGTTAACATGCCTCGAAATCTTTTCTATTCTGGAGGTTCCTGTACAGTACACTAGCTGAAGAAAGGTACCATATTTTGCAACAATATGCAAGTTTGCTAAAGGACATATACCCAAGCACTGAGACTTTGGTACGTGGTAAATAGAATGGGGAGATCAAAGACCTACAATTTGGGGAAACTGGGTTTGTAGCTGGTGATTGACGAACCCATCCTAGAATAAATGCTCCTCAGTCGGGTTTCAACTGGTTTTTCAACGTTTCAGTCCGCACCATGATACAAGGTGCTGTCTCCTAGTTATAAGTATGTCAAAAACAAACAACTATTTCTTAATCATCGCCGGAAAACCCTGGTTAAATATGAGCTATGTGTAAACCACCAACTTAGCTAAGAAAAAAAAATCACCTATCAATTACCCGTGTTTATTGATTAAACATGGCTAAACCTTTTTCTATTGGCTACACATCACCTTATGGATGGGGGTTCAACAAATGCCCATGACGCTTACGGTGCCATGGTTATGTTCCATGGTTAATTTAACCAACAGAGTCATGGGATTCAATGGAAATATTATGGGAATAACATGGGATATTATGATATACTAGGAGATATAATGGGGATAATATTGGAAAATATATATTCTATAATATATAGGATAGTATTGGGCAACGCTGGGATGTAAGCATCACCAATAGGGATCATAAGGGGATTTATCATCAACAATGGGAGTGTTCACATGGGATCAGTGGTGGGTGTTCATCCATCAATGGGAATCCTTATGATGGGTGTGCATGAATCTCTACTTGTGGGCCAATCACATGCCTCCAAAACTGGCAATTACACAAGTTTTGACCATGGCACACAGGCCATCACCTCTGAGCTTTATCAGCAATTATAAGTGTATTGGCGTATTGCAAACGTATCTCAATCTCAAAATGCTCAACGCCATCATAGTCATCCTACAATTCTGACCATAGATGGAAAATCAGCCCTTTTAGATAGTTTTAGTAGGTAAATTTTCACTATTTTCGACTGGGCCATTTTCAATAGCCATGTGAGTTTACCAGAGGCTTACAGTAATATCACCATCACAGTCCCAGCCACAAGCAGCCCCCCAAAAGGCAGATGTATGGTGTAGAATCCGATCCTGCCGGGGAATAGCATCTGGTTATGTCAACAGTTTGCTATTGAGAATGGCTGAAAACCATAGGAAACCATAGGAAAACCATAGGAAAATGGTTGATTTATCCACGAAATCCCATGATTTCCATGGTGATGTTCCATGGTTTTTCGTATGTTTACCAGAGAGTATCATGGAATATCCATACAGAAAGGGGATATTTTTTGGGAACGGCGCATATTTGTGGTGACTCAAATGTGATTGAATGGACATGTCATGGGAATATAAGAAGATTCGACTAGGGATATTTTGAGTGGGGATAAGATGAGATACCCTCTGGTAAAGATACAAAAAACTACGGAAAATCGCCGTTTTATAGCTGGGTATACAAAAAACTATGGAACATATCCATGTTTAATGGGTAAATTGAGTAAATCAACGAACTTTCGACTGGGCCATGGCTTCAAGTTCGCTAATAGTTCTGTTAGTTTGAGGGTATCTCATGGCATCGATGAACAATCAAATAATATCAGAACAGGATATGATAATATATAATCATAGATATAGTAAGTAGATATATGATATATACATATAGTAGATATATGATTGTAAATATATGATATATGATATAAATGAGAATCCCAGTATGATATATGAACATAGATAATGGATGAATATATATATAATATAATGTATAGATATTGATATAGTAGATATCAGAATAAACTAGCTAAATTTAGATAAAGTATCACCATCTCACAATTTCCCAGTTTCAGCAGCTGCTTGCCTACATGGCATCTCTGTGTATACTGCAATCTTTAGACTCTACCTTCTCTGACCCAGATAAAATGCAAAAGTGGCCCATCCCCAATTCTATTGATTGGACATCATATTCTATCGACATTTGGATGATCCAACTCTGAAATCTAGGCTAGATGTTATCAAAAAAACAAGTATGCCTTAAAATGATATAATAACTTACACATCACAAACAACTGAGATATGCTGCCCCAAAATTAAAAAAACAAAATGGCTGTGTAAAACTTTCACATCTAGGGAAAGTATGGGAAAGTCTGATTCAGTTCCCATCCAAGGTTCCTCCAGATAAGTGACATACTTTCACAGTCCATGGATTGTGATCATCTCATTTGTGACAAAGGTAGGCTTGCAACATCGGAAATATACTACCCTCTGGTAAATTAACAGTTCGCGAACTTGAACATGGCCATAGTTAAATAGTTACGATTTGCCCATTAAAATTCATGGATCTTTCCATAGTTTTTGTATCTTTACCAGAGGGTATCTCATCTCATCCCCACTGAAAATATCCCCTTTCTGTATGGATATTCCATGATACCCTCTGGTAAACATACAAAAAACGATGGAACATCACCATGGCATTCACGGGTAAATCAACCATTTTCCTATGGTTTTCCTATGGTTTTACATCGGAAATATACATAAATCTGGGTAAATTATAATAATTCACTAACCTGAATTGTTCGGCCATAAAAGGGGATGATTTCCCTAACATCCACAATGATTTCCAGGGCTCGGGAGAACAGGGCTCGGTCGTGATGAAATTTACCCAGATAAATATACCAAATTTATGGTCAGCCGTATGGAATCCCCAACAGCCAGGTAACCTCCTTGAATCCCCTGGTGGCGATTCACCCTGGTGAGAAGTTCGGAAGAATGGCGTAACTCACAGCTATAAATGGCCCTTGAACTTTGCTTTTTAATTAAGAACTAAGAGGATTATGACTGAATCCCCACGAAAAAAATGCTTCATCCCTGAAAATAAAGTCCTTAAATCGTTAGATCCCCTAGAAATGATGATGAAATCAATGAAATCCCCACGAAATCAGCAAAAACACACCGGGGCACATCGGGTCATTGTCACCGCCTCACAGCTTAAGGCTTGAAAGTCTGGATAGGTCCGTAGCTCGTGCAGGGCCATTCCTGTGAACGCTTCGTGGGGTAGTGGGGATGGGTCGAGATACCGATGGCATAGCCGATGGTTTTTTTTTGGGGGGTTTTTGAACAGGACCTGTTCTGAGAATTTTGCAATTCAACCAAGGATCACCCAAGGACCATAGCTGAGAACATTCAAGGTACCAGGGATTTGACTCATCTAAGGGTCGCTTGGGCTCATCTCACATGGCTTTCTGAAGCGAAATGGCGTAGTTATGGCACACACACATGGCAGTTTTAATAGGTAGGGAAAAGATGGGGAAAGGATGATTGACAATAGATCTGGTTTTGTACTAGCCTATATTGGACAAAACCATCAAATGGTTGGTCAACTCCCTATTTGTTGGTTGTACCCCCAATTAATGCCATAAACAATCCGCGTCAACTGGTGTCGGTTGAATCCCCTATATCTTTTCACGTATCGCAATTATTGTTGGTTTACGCTGCTTAGAATGGTATATAAGATTATATTATATAGGTTATATAAGGTTATGTATTGTTATATAGTGTTTTATAATATAATGTTTTTTGTTATATATTGTTCTATAAAATTGTATAACTTATATAAACGATTTATTAATGTTATAAAATGATTCAACTGATAACTAATGTTACATAACTAATGTTATATATCCATAAATAACTAAGTCAAATAGATAAATTGTCAAAACATATATATATATAATTATATACACATCATTAAAGCTATGAAAACGAAGGCACCCATTACCTGCCACGTGGCACTTCTCCGTACCAAGCGTCTGTGCGTTTGCACCACGCATTTCGAGGCGGCCGTTGTGCCGCCTGCAGGGACCCGTGAAACTGGTGAACGGTAGGGCCTGTAGGGACTGGAATGGGATTCTGATTCAATAGATGTTTTATAACTGGTTGGTGGTTTCAACCAATCTGAAAAATATGAAAGTCAGTTGGGATGATGACAATCCCAATATATGGAAAGTCATAAAAGCCATGTCCCAAACCACCAACCAGTTTTTTTTTGGGTTTTATATGTTTTTATCATTTGATATTTTTTTACAGATCATTCTCCCAGTACGAATCGCACATCTTGAAACTCCACAACTCCACTAGCGCACCGGTGTAGACCAAATATACGGCGTCATCCAGGTGCCGACGAGGGCGTTCGACAAAGCACTCCTCGCCATGGATGGAGAATTTGGTTGCGATCAAATGGCTGTGTTTGATACAAAAAAAAATAGGGGACCTACTTCTATGTTACTTATATGTTGATATTATGTTGAATGATATATGTTGTATTTCTGTGTGTATTTATGTAGGCTATAAATTCTACGGTTCTTCATCGGTTTTGGGATCCAGTACATCACCTGGTTTGATCAAACATGTTGATCAAGAAAACTTGAGCAATGATAAATTTAGAATAACAGTCAGTTTTGCGAAAACATAAACATTTAGAATTTAATATTGATTCGAAAGTACAATTTCATCAATCTTAGCAGTTTGGCTTAGTATACTACAATATAACCATCAACCAGCATTTTCCCAGGACTGAAGCTACACACGTTTGGGGTGTGGCCCAGCTTCACAAGTAGAGTGCAGCACCATAGGACACGAAAACATCTGGGTCACTGTGCAACCATGTCCAACCCAGAACATCGATTGGCTCATATTCGATAATTTTGACTGATTTTCTCATGCATTAAACAGCAAACATTTCAACCACCAATGATATCCTCCTCTTTCACTGGTCCGAACATCCCACCTGTATCGCTGTATCGAGCACAACAAAAAAACTCGAGATCAATCTTAGATACCCTGCCCAAAACATGTTTGCTAGCTGGGTGGTATATTCATTCTGTTCACATTCTGATTCATGGCAACAAAAATTCACCTTGAACCTACCGAACCAAGGTTTATACAAGGTAAGGCCCCCCAGCGACACTAGTTACTAGTTGTTTTATAAACCCAATTACAGTATCTACGTAGTTCATTATATCCCCCCAACTCAACCCAGACGTCACCTAAGACGTCAGCCAAGTTACAAGTCACCATTAACTCCTAGGGGTTAGTTCTATCAATTATAAGCGGGTTTATAAACCCCATTAACTATAGTTATATGACACAAAAATATAGTTTAAATATAATATAATATATATAT
>Ga0126342_10003105_pt1 | contig 27054 bp, 28 predicted proteins | sample Cyp1metagenome_FD_92528 | JGI IMG/M metagenome (GOLD analysis project Ga0126342, IMG submission 92528) | Coral microbial communities from Lord Howe Island, Old Settlement Bay, Australia - Cyphastrea 1 metagenome | ecosystem: Host-associated > Invertebrates > Cnidaria > Coral ...
TACATGTATGTATGTATATACATGTATGTATGTATATACATGTATGTATGTATATACATGTATGTATGTATATACATGTATGTATGTATATACATGTATGTATGTATGTATCTATGTATGTATGTATGCATGTATGTATCCATGTATGCATGGATGTATGTATGTATGTATATACATGTATGTATGTATGTATGTATGTATGTGTGTGTATGTATGTATGTATGTATGTATGTACATGTATGTATGTATATACATGTATGTATGTATATACATGTATGTATGTATGTATTTACATGTATGTATGTAGATACATGTATGTATGTATATACATGTATGTATGTATGTATGTATGTATGCATGCATGTATGTATGTATGTATGTATGTATGTACATGTAGGTATGTATATACATGTAGGTATGTATATACATGTAGGTATGTATATACATGTATGTATGTATATATATATATATGTACGTATATACATGTAGGTATGTATATACATTTGGGTATGTATTTACATGTATGTATGTATATACATGTATGTATGTATATACATGTATGTATGTATATGTATGTTGGTATGTATGTTGGTATGTATGTATGTATGTATGTATGTAGGTAGGTAGGTATGTATGTATGTATGTATGTATGTGTGTTCACTGTGTCTGGGCTATTTCTCAGAGACATCCAAAATTGCGTGAGACCCAAAACAGGCCATCTGCCAAAGGTTGAATCAGCTTTCAATGCTGATGGCCCCGTAAGATGCTGCTGATTCATCTTTGATTCCACCGGTTTTCCTGAGATGCCCCAAGGGCCCCAACCAAGCGCATGCAGCAGCGCTGGACCTGCCAAGCTGTTGGTTAATGGAGAGTTTATGGACAATAAATCGAACATCTGACCAGAACTGAGGATATGTTGGGGATACACTGGGGGAAATTATGCTATTCTAGTTTTTGGTTTCAAACCCCTCAGAAAATGAGATTGTCATTGGGGATGACCATCCCGTTTCTATGGTTGAAAACAAAAACTACATATTAGAAATCACCAACCGGAAAGTACTGGGTTGACGTTCCCATCAAAAATGGGGATCGAACCAATGGAAATGGTGATCCCAACAGGTTTTCCAAAACTTATAATCACAGCCCATGTTCGGGTCGATCATTTTTTTTAACCACCATTGCAAGTTGATTTAAAACCCTTTGAAGTGGCAAGTGTCTGCTGGGGCGATCATGTCCCAAGGGGTTTTGTGGCCAAAACCATCTGCCCGTTCCACTGGTTCGTCAATCTTCCGTGTATGTCTGTCCCCAACAAACCACTCAAAAAATGATCCAACAATTGACCAACCACTCATGATTTCAGGATTAGATCACCACTTTGGGTCGCTTAACAAGCACCTATGGTTTTGGGCATCGCTGACTTCCTTCCCCCTGTACTTTGGTGACTTGGCAAATTAGATGTTCATCGAAGATTCCCAGCATTGACAGGAAGATTGCAGGTAAGTCCCATCCGTCATGTGACAACAATTTTAGATTATGATCATACTTTTTCTGAATTACAAGTACCATCCCATGCTTTGTTCAGATTGTGATTTCCTGCAAACTGTCCCACAAAATCAAGCCAATGACTTTGTATTCACACCTCTTCACCTCATGCACATCGTAGGACTTGTTGCACTCAGCCTGCCACAGAGAAGCTTCGCGATTTGTGGCTTTCTGAGGATGGGCTAATCGGCCAATCAGCGTAGGCCCAAAATCATAATGTCGCCCTCTACGTAAAATGGGTGGTGTGCGCCATTTTACACACTCTCTGGGTACAGTATTTCTTGGACTCTGGGACCCGAAGATGTTCACAGATCACTGAAAAAACCAAAGTTTCTGGGATGTGTTTTTCTCATTCGGGCAAACGGAATCATTTATTGCCGGAAATCAATAAATAAATATGTGTACATATATATATATTACATTCATTTTAAATACATTACGATATACATACAGTATATATATATATATATACAGTGTGTATATATGTATATATATATTACATTTTATATACACATAAAATAAATATTATATATATATATATATACATATATTAAATATCATATATATATATGAATTATATATATATGTTACAAATATTATATATAGATATATATATATATATTAAAATATTAAACATTAATTATATATATATATTGAAAATATTATATAAATATATATTAAAAACATTACATATATATATGTGTGTGTGTGTGCGTGTATTGAAAATATTAAATATAATATAAATATAGATGTGAAAAAGGAACAGCAATGACCGACTTCCGAAACGCAGGCCTCCTCTGAAACTGAGTTGCAATGTTTCACCTGTAGGGTTGACACGTGTCCTCTGAAGAAACACCCGATGAATTGAAAACGATGGATAGATGATTCTTGGGATAGATGATTAATGACGATTTTGTATGGCAATAATCCAAGTGTATCCAATTGTCCCAAATGCATCCGAATGATTCTGAACATCATGGGGGATGGCTATCAAATGCTACCATCTGATTCCCCTGAAATCATGGATTGTCAGAGATGAAACACGCCCACCTCCTGATCACGATCCTCTCCACAACAGTCTCTGATGAAAAAACACAAACATCTCCAGTGAAAACAAAAACACATCAGTGCATATATATATATATTTATTTATATTTATATTTATATATATATATGTATATATATCAACCCTTGGATCATAGCGTTGCTATGTCCAGCCCTAGGCCCCAGTAAATGCGTCCAATTACAAAAGGCCACACAACACAGACCGTCCCGTTCTTGGGGGGTCACAAAGAACACCCAAATATATCTGGTAGATGTTCATCCCCCAGTTCCGATGGTCAAATACGCGCATTGGCATTGATAAATCACAAAAAAAAAACGTTCATCATTCACAATCCCAATTGATGTCTTACGATGTTGGTGCTATCAGCGATATCCACATTTGGTGGTAACATCTTTGTTTTTTGTTGGTAGGAACTTGGTAAATTGTCAAGTCCGTACTGACATTGGGTCCTGGTGCTGGTCCCGTAGACACAAGGTGGCCCCAGCTACCGTATGTTTGTTGGGTTATAACCTCCATCAACTATAGATATGATGTATCTACCATAAACCTAACAGTTGTTGGTCAGTTAAATCCCGTTAAATCCCAATTCATATCCCACCAACTATACACGTGATGTTCCATTAACTATAGATAATCGAAGGAAGTTTATAGGCCAAACTTCCGACAATGTGGACAAATGAAAAAGCAGAGGTGGGAAGAGTCAGAGAAGGTCAGAGAAGAGAAGAGAAGAGAAGAGAAGAAGAAAGAAGATCAGAAAAGAGAAAGAGTCAGAAGACAGAAAAGATGCTGGTGCGTGAAAAGGTAGCAAAGTCGCAAAACACTGCGCTCCTCCAATGATTTGTGGCTCCGGAAGGTCGAAAAGTAGGCTCGCTAAAGCGGGAGGTGCGGAGCCGCCTGGGGAGATGAGAGATGAAAAATTGCACGCTGTTGTGACGCGAAGCACATTTCGAAGTAAAAAACACACCAACGTCGGAACACTTTTGGAAGATGAGATGTTCAAAAAGTGCACGGCGTTGTGGCGCGAAGCACGTCAAAATCTACAAAACACACCATTCTCAGAGCACTTTTGGAAGTTGAGATGTTGAAAAAGTGCGCACGTTGTGGCGCGAAGCACATGTCCAAGTCAAAATGCTAAAACAACTACTCCTCCTCCTACTACCACTACCACTACCACTACCACTACCACTACCACTGCCACCACTGCCACCACTACCACACCAATACCACTACCACTGCTACTGCTGCTGCTGCTGCTGCTACTGCTACTGCTACAACTACAACTACAACTACAACTACAATTACACCCACACTGCATTACACTACGCTACACTAATTACACTGCAGTACACTACAACTACAAATACAAATACAACTACAACTACACTACATGACACAACACTACACTACACTACACTACACTACACTACACTAGACTAGTTACATTACACTACAACTACAACTGCCACTACAACTACAATTACAGTACGTTACACATCGCTACACTACACTATTTACATTGCATTACGCTACAACTACAACTGCGACTGCAACTACAACTACCACTACATTGCAGTACACCACGCTACGCTAATTACACTATACTACAACTACAACTACACTACTTTACAGTACACTACGCTACACTAGACTACTCTACATACACTATACCACACTACAGTACACAACACTACAGCACAGCACACTACACTACACTAAGTACACCACACCACAACGGCAACTGCAACTGCAACTACACTACACTATTTACACTACATTACAACTACAACTCCATCACACTACAGCTACAACTACACAACTGCAACTACAACTGCACTACATCACACTGCATCCAGCAGTTGTGGCGAGGTGACCTCTGCAACCATTGCAAGCACTGCAACCATTGCAACCACTCCAAAAAACACAACTCCAACCACCTTGTGGTCCATCAGTAGATTCGCTCTGCCTTCCGTGATTCACAACAACCAACCTCTCCTGTAGACTTCCTATTTTTGAAACTTTCGCCACCGGCTTGTGCGGTACTACTGGTAAATCCCAGTACTATACAGTGATATCCCATCAACTATAGATATATCTACCATAAAACCCAACAGTGATTGTTCTGTTTACCAACGAACGCCTGCTTCTTGGCCCGCAGCTCCAAACACAGCTTGGACCTCAACGGATTTAGCGGGGGTTTAGCGATTTAAGACTGTTCTATGTGACTTACATGAGACTTCAATGAGGATCTGTGGGCATACATGTATCATATATATATATATAATTGTGATATAATGGAATATAAGCACTGGTATTACCAATTGGTAGGTCTTGGGTACCTGTTAGTGAGTGTGTGATTTGTACATGATTTACCGGTGTGAAAATGGGAATAACCCGAAGTGGCCAACAAAGACTTAGGAAAATTATGATAAGCGATGTCAATCTGCAATAATTATCCTATTTTCAGACGAACCCAATTGAGGCACAGAACATACTGACAGTGCAAAATGATGCGTCTTCATGTTGTGAACTCTGCCGGAGCTGACCCTACCACTGGTGACATGACCATTTGGAACAATGCATCTTTTGCCCAACAATACCGGGAGATCTAGGACCCAATAATCAACGAGGTATTCACAATCACTTCTTGCCACCAGTGGTGGACGCACCCTCAGCCTTTGACGCCGAGAGCCAAATTTTTGCACACACACGCGTTCTCCGAGTGTTCAACTGTACAACGCTAAGGCTGCTCTCTGGTTTCAGATAGCAACATCTGCAATTGGCCAAATGAGTGCGTGCCAGGAATACTTTTGACTCACACCCAATTGGTCCAACTGATTTGGTTAAAATCCGTCTCGATCCGAAATCGCTGAACCGAATTTCTGGGCGATTTTCGTGCATTCCTCGCTTTGAAGGAACCAATGTAAGCTCCCCGCCAGCGTCAACCCTAAGCTCAGGGTCAACACTAAGCATCACCCCATCAAGGTTCGGCCCGTGCTGTGGCGGAGCAAAAATCACAGGAAACAGCAGCTACCACAACCAGGACTACTACAAATTTCTGCTCCTGGTCCTGGTACTGGTACTGGGGTTGCCAGTTCCTTAGGCGGAGTTGGAACTGGATGTGAAGAAAAATGGGGGTTATCATTCCGAACCATGAAGAGTTTTCTCTCTGAACGGATATCATCATATAAGCTTCTCCAACCCCTTGGAACGACCAGTCATGTACAATGGTAGATACATGCTCATGTGGTTAAAACATTGTCAAATATTTTGGTTCACAAATTAATATGCATATGGTGGGGTGGGGTGGGGGTGGAGTGCTCTTGGCGCTTCTATGTATACATATACAGATGTGTTTCTGAAAAAATGAAAACGCATAGTGAGAAACATGCCTGTATTGTCGTTCTTATGTAATAAAATGTACTAAATATCATATATATATATATACATATAGTTATATACATATGCATATAGAAACATATATATAGATAGATAGACAGATCCTGTTACAGTACTTCTTTTCGAAGAAGTTGAAGGGTTGGGTCAATTCAATCAGCGATTTGGTCTAATTGGATCACCCCCTTGAGAACTGACCCAGATTTAAAAAATGGATGCAAAAAATGAAGCCCTTACGAATTCTACTAAAATATCTATTTAAATTCCATCTAAATCCAGCATCCAAGAGTCAGGTATATCATGGTATATCCAAAAGATGAATTTTAGATTTTTGGATTTAGATGGGTAATTACCATGTTTATACTTTAGATTTAAAAATCTCTTTTGGATCTCCAGAAGATGGGTCCAAGGCACCGACCCTCCCGTGGCCTACTCCCGTGGCCTATCCAGGAGGCAGATGCTCTGCCTGACCATGTATCGATTTTGGGAAAATGGAAAAAGATGGGAAAATAGACTTGGGTCAAACACTCCATGTCTGCATACAAAATTACAACAACGGATTTGGATGGTCAAAAGCATGGTTTCCAGTAACTGCTCCTTTCAACCAGCCGGGGACGGTCAGGATGACAAACCAGCTGGGCGCTGCTCTTACATCAGTCTACCCCCATTCAAGGCTATGCTGGTCATTTGGGGCCCCAAGATCCCAAATGAAGGGATACATAGAGAAGTTGGAAATATCTATCCGTCCTGATCCATCAGCCAGCAGCTACCGCTACCACCCATCAACTGTGCCTTATTCCCATTGAAGGTTCGACACTATGTGCTATATCCACCCTGCCATCCGCCATCAGCCATCGCCTCCAGGTGCAAGCCAATGCTGTGCATTTCTTCATTGGTCGCCAGCAGCTCCTCATTGAGCTGCCCCTGTACTCCCTTCAACACCCTCTGTGCAAAGCTGCGCCTTTCCTGGGCGAAGCTTGGAAATGCATCAAAAAATGCCGGCCAGGTGCTGATGTTCTACGAAAATTTGGCTGGTTTGGTTGCTGCCTATGATGTGCTATAGTGGTCCATGGTCCAGCTCCCCCCTGGCCTCATCACTGCGCCCGCTGAAACCTGGGTCCAGGGACCAAAGACCGTGCTTGGTGATGTTGCAAATTCGAAACAATTATCTTATATGTATATATAATTATATAATACTATAGTGTATATATATAATATATATATATATATGTGTGTGTGTGTGATTATACATATACAATATCATATATATCTGTATAAATATGGTTCAGTGTCGACCAGCCCCCCTCTCCCCCTCCAATGGTGATGGGTGGCCAGCCTTGCTTCTCATGGTTCCCCCCTCCCCCTGTGGCCTGTGGTGGTGCTGGGTGTTGGGGATATTGGTGATGGGTGGCCAGTCTTGGTTCTTATGGTTAGCTGTATGTATGTGGTGTATGTAGCTGTGTAGGTATGTGGGTATGTAGGTATGTAGGTATGTGGGTATGTAGGTATGTAGGTATGTATGTATGTAGGCATGTAGGCATGTAGGCATGTAGGCATGTAGGTACGTAGGTAGGTAGGTATGCAGGTATGTAGGTATGTAGGTAGGTAGGTAGGTAGGTAGGTATGTATGTGTGGCTGGTAGTCAGAAAAGCTGCAAAGACCTAGCAAATACGAGGCTGGACCTCAGAAATGCTGCCAATAGCTTGCAAATAGAAGGGAAGGTGGTGCTACCTGCCCACCCATCCGATTGGGGGGTGGGAACACGGGACACGGGACCATATATAATTATATATATATATTATGTGTATAATTGTGTATACACATGCACATTACTGTACCACAAACTTCATTGCAACGACTCCCTTTTGCCCAGCGGCTGAACTTCACCGGCAGCCCATTCTCGGGTTCTCCAGTCACGCGCGGGTCGTAATTTGGGCCTAGGACAACCTGGGCAGTCAACGTTCAAACCAAGCGAAAACCAGCTTTTTCTATGGGAAAATCATCCAAAAATATCCAAAAAAGATGGGTTGAATGGGGAAAACATGGGAAAACTATCCATAAATGGTGTGTTTGGTGGGAAAATCATCTGCAAATGGTGGGTTTAATGGGGGAAACGTATCCACGAATGGGTTTGGGGAGTTGTATCGGAAATAAATCATCTATCAATGGATGAAATTGGCGGAGTTTGTCAATTGCCAGGTTAGATCGCTGAAGCCCTACTTGGAATTCAGGTGGTCTGAAACTCACAGAGTGATGGATTGGTGATCATCCCCCTTTTATGGGAAAATAATGGAAAATAGACCATGTCTTGACCACATCGTCTCCATTACACTCTTGCTGGGTGGTGACTTGATTCCTCTCAAGCCGCTAGGCTGGTCCAGCTGTGCCAAGCTGCTGGGATGTTTAGAATCTTCCGGATGTGGATGTGAAAATCATCGCCACTGGGGCTGAACGCAAATCTTGACCTCGGGCAGCACACATTTTTGGCGGTTTTTTTTGTGATGACCGTACCACCTGGCGAGGTAATCGACCAAAAATATCCCCGTGGGTATTGTGTCCTTTCTCCCCATGTTCATGGCCTTCATTCCATGTTTCGGGTCCCTTTCCCATCGATTGACCCCCAACCATCCCAATCTTCGTTGCTTCGCTCAGCCGCTCTCCGTCCCACTGGAAGAAGATTCCAGTGCCACGTTCTCCGGAGTAGGTCAAGGTCAAGCCTTCCTCTGGGCGTTTTGGAAGGATCTCCAGGGAAGCTGTTGATGGTTAAGCATCATTCCAGTAGCCATCCTTAACCATTGGTTAACCATCATTGACATTCATCAACAATCATTAAACCACAACGAACTCATCATTAACGGTCGTTAACCATCATTAGCCATCATTGACCAGACCATCCTGGTAGTAATAATATGCCGTTTGTTGCTGTTGTTATAGTCTTGCTGTTGTTGTTGTTGTTGTTGTTGTAGTCTTGTTGTTGTTGTTGTTGTTATAGTCTTGTTCTTGTTGTTATAGTCTTGTTCTTGTTGTTATAGTCTTGTTCTTGTTGTTATAGTCTTGTCGTTGTCGTTGTCGTTGTCGTCGTCGTCGTCGTCGTCGTCGTCGTCGTTGTTGTTGGCTTCAAACCATCCACAAAATGTGGATGAACGCTACTCAAAATATCTCATGATGAAGACCGCCACTCAAAATATCTCATGATGAAGATCGGATTGACTTTCGGATATGTAGAAGACTCAAAATCCACAGTCATGGACCACTGGGTTTCAGGGCCTCAAATCACCCCCAAAGATCTCGAGCTGTCTAGACTCTGAGAAGTGGAAAATCCACGATCGGTGACAAAACGGCTTCCCACTTTCCTGCTGAGTCTAGCCAGTCCCAAGCCCGCGTGGCGCCTCCCGCTTGTCCGTTTGATAGACAAACCCCGGATTTTTCAAGACCTTGGAACTGCAGAACTCCATGTGTTCAAACTTCGGGGATGATTCTGACATGATTCTCTTGCTGAAATTGGCTGTTTCAGTCCATTCAATGCAACCAGGGGTTTCAGCTTCTGACAAATGAACAGGGCATTCTGGGACGCAATCATTTATCATCGTCCATCATCATACTGTAGGTGTATACATGACTATATATATATACATACGTATGTACATATTATATATATATATATGAGCTATATATCTGTGTATATAACTACCTTTCAGGGTGAAAAATGGAATCACCTCCATCTTAGGCCACCTTGGAGGCTCAAGCGAGAGCCAAGCCACGCTTTTGAATTTTCCCCTGTACCTGCAGCTTCAATGCAGCTACTGTTTGGATCTGGCTCAAACGCTTCCATCTTTTTGTCGCAAGCCACTCAGAAGCATCTTGGCATCCGGCACAAAATCACGAGAATGAAACAGCCTTGGAAGTAGACCCTCTTAATTTAGTTGACCTTGCTCTTTGGGGGACACACCAGTTGCAACTGGGCAATCGGCAAATGCATGGCCCTTTTCCTTCCTCCGGCCTGCAACTCTGTCCGCAGATATCTCGGCCCATAGCTGACCATGATAGTCACATGGGGTGAATTGTGATGAATTGAATTGTATCTGATATTGCACAATGTAGCTCCTACTGAGAACAACAAAGGAGTGTGATCCCTCAGCCTTAGAGGGACCCTCCTGAAGAAGTTGCCGCTGTTCAAGCAAAAGAAGATAGCAGAGGTCTGCCTCTAGTCAATCCAATACAATCTAGTCTATCCTACAAACCTGTCAGCTGAGCTTGGATATCAGAGCAGTCGCCACCAAACTCCGTCTTGCCCCATGCAACGGCAGATCCATCAGCCAGGATCGCAGCGAAGGCACCATCACTGGATTGGATGTGAGAGCTCTCACCACCGTGTGTTGGGTCGCCCCATGTCAACGCTGACCCATCATCCAGCATCGCCACAAAGGCACCCATCCCTGGACCTCCTGCACCTTCCGAAGCTGATCTTTGAGCGCGGTGCTGTCACCACCAGCCGTTGGATCACCCCATGTAACCACTGATGGCAGCGAATGCACCATCTATGTCCATCTATGCCCTTGATCTGCTCCACGTTCCTCAGTCGATGCTGAACAGCCGAGCTGTCACCACCCAAGTCTGAGTTGCCCCAGCTAACCACAGATCCATCCTCTCGGACGTGGCCTCAACGACCCTGACGTCGACGAGCTCCCGTTCCACTGCAGAGCTTTCGCCACCATAATCTGGATTGCCCCATGACACAACGGATTTGTCTTCCAGGATAGCTGCGAATGCACCATATAACCACTGAATCTTGAATCTGGTCTACATCTGCAAAATCTGCAAGAAATCCGTGGATCTCAAAGCTATCCCCACCAGCGCTTGGATGGCCCCACGTGACGACTGATCTATCTGCCAGGATGGCTGCAAACGCCCCTCCTTTTGCCGGGTGGATCTGTTCCACATGCCTGAGTTCATCTTTGACGGCAGAGCTGTCACCACCATGATCTGGAGAGCCCCATGTCACGACGGATTTGTTTTCCAGGATGGTGGCAAAGGCACCGTCTGTTGAATGGACCTTTTTTACATTCTCAAGAAACCGCGCAGAGATGTGCTCTCGCCACCGTATTGTGGATTGCCCCACGTGACCACAGATCCATCTCCTAGGACTGCAGCAAATGCAGAAGCCGTGGCTTGGACGAACTCTATGCCGTCAGAGGCGTGGACTTGAGTGTCACCGCCATAACGTCCAGAGCCCCATGTCATGTGACGATCCTGTCGCCTCCATGGCACCACAATGCAAAAGCTCTGTGCATCGCAGTGAGCTCTGGGCAAATGATTGCACTGACGTCATCACGGTCTCCAATCCCCACACTTTGCAGAGACTCTTGTGGATTTTGCAGGATGCGTCCTTGTGCAGTGACAAGCCTGAGTTCACTGCGGGATCCTTCCGTAAAAGACCTCCCAGGCTATTTTTCTCAAATGCCCCACGGTCGAGGACTCAGGTACTTCAAGAACCTCCTTTTTGCCACTTGGCAAGGTCATGTTCACCCGCAGCATTTCCAGAATAAATCTGAATCCACCCTGGACTGTCCAGATTGAGCCCACCACAACTTGAGCCAAGAAGGAAAAGAAATTATTGGCTGATCAGTTTTTCGCATTGCAGCAGCCACCCTCTTCTCTGGATACTTCATGGTCTTAGCCATGGTTCCTCATGTCCGCACGATTTTGGTTTTATCCCCTTCATTGCCTGTTCCATCCCAATTTTGGTCGCGCAAATCAAACTTGTTGCTTTTACTCTACACATCGCATTAGGTTGTTTGTTGGCTTCAATCTACAGCCCTTTCCATGTCTCAGTTTTCCACCATCCTTTCCTATGAAAAAAAAACCTCCCGGAATCACGGCTGGGCTCACATGTCCATCATGCCATCGTTGAACTTCGCTGGCTCTCGAGTGGAACAAATCCGTGCGCCCAACGGTGCGCGCTCGGCACCGTTGAACATCCCTGTGGCGCCGGTCATCAGCCCAACGCAATGCCATTTTTGGGGGCAGATTTCAAAAGTGGAGAGGGGTGATTCATGGTGATTCATGGTGATTCATGGTGATTCCTCACATTTTGCTATGATGATCTAGTCATGTTCTCGTTTCCATTTGGTCGGAGATGACTTGACCTTTCTCAACAAGACTGGCAATGGCAAGGAGTCTTGGAGTGTCCCACTACACACCACAGCAAAACCACGAGACCAAGCTGGATGTTTTTCCCAGCATGCACCATTCATTTTCATGATATTTGGTCGCACCAAGCGATGTCATCCCAAAAAATACAAAACAGTGTGACCAATGCCTCAAGTCTCAGGAAAATGTGTTGAAAAAACAATCATTTGAAGACTTTTCCGACCCACTGATCCCCCCCCAGCGCGTCCCAACATGTCCCAACATATCCTCGTGCCCCTTGGCCCTTGGTGTTACTGGGGCACCTGCTTGCCAGTTGATGTTCAAGAAGCCCACTTCCCGGTAGCGCTCGCCCCCGCTGCCATCCTCGCTCCGCGGGGGAAAGTAGCGCTCCTCGCCGCAGAAGATCTGCACCTGACTAGTTGAGAGCAAAAGATGGGAGGAATCGTAGTGAAGATTGGAGTATACAAGGACCTTAGGGATACCGCTTCTTTTTGAAGATGAAAATGATTCCAAAGAAACTTGGCTTCAGACTTGAACTTCACTCCACTGCAACTAAGGGAAAGTGACCTTTTAGCACAACTATGGGCTGATTTGGATTGGGTCAAGGGTTGAAACCTGGATGAATCAGCTTGAAAGTTTGATTGCAAGAGTTGGGTGTGGCTCACACTTGGGTACCCAAGAATGAAAAAGATTATCCATCCCTTCCCCCTAATATCAAATCCCCTAGAAACCCTGGCTTATAATTGGATGTATTCATTCTGGGACCCATATGGGGGTGTTGAACGGACTACTCGCGGAAAATCTTTGTCTTTGGGTCAAACGATCCATTGCTTTGTTAGCTCCCCCCTTTTTGGCTCAGTCCCCATTTCGTGAACTCCCCAGTTTCATTGGTTACAGACCCATCTTGCAGAAGTTCTGACCCCATTTGGATGCTGTCCAAAACTTGGCTTTACCCTAAAATCCCATGGCTAAAGACCCATGGGTTCAACCTCATTTCCGCATTAAAATGGACCAAAAATGTGTTGGACCCGCACCTTGTCTAAGCCCGTGTGCAGCTGTGGAGGCACGGTCTCCATGAGGATGCCAGCTGCCTGCCTGGAAGGCTTGGGGGGTTGCCTTCAAGATCTACGTCATTGTTGGTTTGAGTACATGTGTATGTATGTACATGTATATATATATATATATATACATATATATATATACATATATATATATATATATTATATATATTATATATATTATATATATTATATATATACATAAAATCACATGACACTCTATTGACAAGGACAAGCTGTTGGGTTCATATGAAAAACTTCAGGGTATTCTTGCAGATCCTCTACAAAAATGACCTTTTGAAGTGGAAATCACTGTTTGACGACCAAACAGTGATGTTTACCCCATCCCAAAAATGGGAAACTATGATGACCCTCGACAGGCTTATTCTTGTTATCAAGCACCATTTCGAGATGATTACCCCTGCGGCCCCTTTCCCAAAGTTGAATGCCATCCTCAAAATGGTGAGTGTCCATTTTCAGAGGCGTAATCAATACTACGACAGGTTTGGTGACACTGAAAGTCAGTGCCTGAATACACACTGTTGGACATCGAAAGTTGGGCAAAGACTCATAATTTGACCACGGGGCCCTGGAACTGGAAAAGCAAACCATGGTATCTTTGGTCTGCAAGATCCATCGGGGCACAACTGTCTATACTGTCCTGTGTTTTCAAGTGGGACATTTCAGTCCATTGGTTTCCACTGGCCTAAAATTGATACATAATTCCAATCCAACATCAACCAAGGGGCAATGATTCAATAACAGGTCTAGGAACTCGGTGATCATCCTATACATCTGTGCATTGATTCATTAAGCTATCTATGCGGATACATATCTATATATATATATACACATATTGCCATAGATATGTTTAGATATAAACTCCAGTGGAGCCTGGAGCCTTACACTCACGTATACTAAATATACCTACAGAATGTGTATAAGCTTGTATGAGTGTATAGTAACTGCATAGTATTACATAATACACCATGTCACATTTGGTACATATCCCTGACACTGTACCCTGGTTCACACCATGCCTCAGATACTCGACCTTGTTTCTGATGGGACTCTTTCGTCGGTTCATCTGAAACCTCGCCGTCATGTAGGCACCTGGCTGGGCTGGTGGCCTTACCCAGCAAACAAACGTGGCCATGGGAAATCCATGGGAAATCCCCGATCAAAATGGAGGTTTTCATGGGAAAATCGTCTATGATTGCCATGGTCATCTTTGATTGCCGGAGGTACCCCCTTAAAAGCATGAAGTTTCTCAAAAAAAAACACGGAAAAGGAATCCCAGAACCCCCTGAGACTCCGGGCCGAAGCCAGCTGAAAAGTAGAGGCCTCAGACGTAGACGTGGCGGCGAAAAGTCTTTGGATCGGCCATCTTGGAACTAAAAACTAAACATCTCCTAAATGGTCCCAATAAATCCCTACTAAACCATGGTTTCATAACCTGGCTGTTTAATTTGGGGTGTTTAAAAACCTGTCCGGCATCTGGGGACTCCCAACAAGCGAAGAGCGGCACAGGCAATCCAGCCTGCCATTGAGAATTGAGTCCACGGCTCTGTGGATGCGGCCCCTGTGAATGCGCTAGTTCTGGATCGTTACGTGTATATTTATCTTTGTATTTATCTATTTATTTATTTATTTATTTATTTTTTATTTATTTATTTATTTATGTATATATCTATTTATATATTCATTCACTCGTTGATTTATTTATTCATCTGAATCTAATTAATTAAATTAATTTATATAATATGTAGAATATATTATCCCCCTGCTTTCTACTTAACTTACCGTTTCTGGTTGGTTACATTCCCGTCCATTTTCTTGCTTTCCAGATTATGCTCATCAGGAACTGACCTTTTCCCCAGTTGGTCTTACCGAAACAGCGGTCTGGTTCCTGCCGACATCCCGACCAAATCACGACCCTACTACCATCGAGTTTCTCCTGGATGTGTTTGAAAACGGAGTATACCCCCCAGTTGTGGCTATTTCAATGGTGAATCATCACAATTAACCAGTGGCTTTTAGGGGTTTTCCCCGGTTTTCCCCTAAAATTTCATGTATCAGACTAAACATCATCTTGTAGTTTTTTCATCCCATAGAAATATCCCAATTGTCATCGTTCCAGTCGTTATCCCCAAGCTATCCCCATGTGATCCCCATGTGATCCCCATGTGATCCCCAGATCCACCCGTCATTGGTCGGATCCGGGAGACCGGGCCTCCTTCATCATCAGGTGCTTCGCTCCACCCTCCAGTTGCACCTTGGGATCCATGCCGCGATGACCTGGCGGATGAGGGACCCCAAAGGGACCAAAAAAAAAAACGGGTGAAACTCCATGGTGTTGGATAGTTTGCCCTGGATTTTCTAAAAGCAGCCAAATCTGAGGCCAGGAAAACCAACCAAAATGAGTTGATGCAACTAGCAGTGTCCACCTCCAAGCTCGCAGAGCTTGAAGTCATAGCGATCTTGACCAGGCTCAGGCACCTTGCAGCCAATTTAAAGCTGGCCCTTTGATCAAGAGCTTCAAAGAATGGGGAAATGATGGGAAATGGATAAAGACTTATGTTTGTTGAGATTGACATGGAAAGTTGAAAATTGACTTGCATCCTCATACTCATCGTGATCAATCTGCCCTTTGAGCCACAAATTGCAAAGGCTGAAAGAAACGGCAAGCTTCATACATCGAATCCTGAACTACTAGTCAGTTACTAGTCATACATCATCATGAATTGTCAATCATTTCAGTTTCAAGACCCATGTTTCTTCCCCCGACAGAGACGGCCAGGCTGAGACCCCTACGATTCCAAAAATATCAAAATTCACCACGGAGGACTCTGGACCTTGGGTCCAGAATGAGATCCTCCCAATGACTCAGTTGGCAACTTATCATCACTTGGATCCCATCCAAATTGATGTGGTGCACCCGATAATTAATAAACCTACCATTTGGGGATGATAGCTCCAACCCATTTATGGTGAGTTTGGGGATTATTAACGACATTTTATAATTATTAAAAATATATATATATACTATTATTGGGTTTACCACATTAGACGATGCCAATAATGGTATTGGTTCTCCTCCAAAGAGGTATCCGATTGTTTGAACTAGCATGGAGGGGCGTGTTCCCAAGATTATGGTTTCTATATCTGACGAGTTAAGTGAGCTGTTCATTGGTCAGGTGTCGTCACCTCTGACTCCAGTGGCCTGGAAAAACCCGAGCTTCGCGCTAATCGCAGCCTCGATCCAATTCATCAGGGCATCCTTAGCATGTCTCCTGGCAGTGGATCGCACCAAACATCATGTGTGAATTGTGGTCTGTGGATAGCTATGGTCTCGGTTCATCGCACCTTTTTGTTGGTCATATCCCCCGATCTTTGCACATGTCACTGTGATTGTTTGTGATACAGTATCCAGAGTGCTGTTGATGGTATACTCTGGCTCCCCAAAAGTCACCTTGTTATTGTGGGGTTAGCCACAGTTCAACCGCCACTTCCTGCTGATGCGTTGAACCACAGAATCATACTGATTTAACCACGGTTTTTTTCACGCAACAAATAACCACAATCTACAAAATTATGTGTATATGTATACATATATTACACACACTATCAACTACAATCAACTACATATACTATATATATATGGTTGTTGATCAAAAATCTTTTATCCGGGAACGGCCATTCTTCGCGAATAAAGATGTTTTTTTCGCGAAAAACTTTCGCGAACTCCATGTTTATCTTTCGCGGAACCTATGTTACGCAATCATGATATCCAACGTTCGCGAAACTTTCGCGGAAAAAAAAATGTTACTTTCGGGGCTCGAAAAAAAAAAAACTTTTGCGAGGGTTTCCAACATAACATGCACGGCTTTCGCAATTAAAACTCCTTACAAGGACCTTTAGATCGACCACCATATATATATATATGTGTATACATTATCATTTTTTATGCATAAAGACCCCACTTTGGTCCACCACCTACTCCCCAGAATCCTCCAGTCTAGCTTGAAGCGGCTTTCGGCATCTCCCGGGTATTTTCGGCCCCAGCCTCGGTACAAGTTGGAGGTGAACAAGAAATAGGCCACTTATGGGAGTTCATAATGCTTAATATATGTTCATATTTGTTAATATAGAGATTAATATATGGATTAATATATGGATCAATATATGGATTAATATATGGATTAATATGGGAGTTATAGACATAGTTCTTGCGAACTCTTGGAATATGCAAATGTTCAACAATGTTCTATGAAAATTCTTTCTGAATTTATCGCATGTTCTGTCAGACATTCTATGAAAGCCCACTTGTTGATTCTATTCAAATTCCCAAAATGAATCAAGATGAGCTATTGCAGGGTGCCAATTGGTTCATATGTCGGGATTCAGACTTTTACGTGTGGTCAAATGGTGGGAAATACATGGAATCATGGCCGAATCGAACTGCAACTGACGAAAGGGAAGCCGGGATATGCACGGTTGTCTTTTTTGGTTGTGTCAATCGTCTTTCTCTTGGCCGACTCCGAATCCATCAGATTTTACCCTAAAAATCAAGCGAAATTCCGGCCATGTTTGATTCCCAAAGGGCAGCCCAAAAGTCATGGTGCTGCCACAGCCACCTAAGGTTCGCCCGAAGTCGTTGGCTGAGCCTGGCCAGATCACCCTGTCAGGTCAAACAGAGTAGAAATTGACTAGAAACATCTAGAAACTGCCTGGAACAGGAATGGACCTCTAAAGAATCAGCTCGTACCCAATCAATTTACAAAAATGTCCAGGGTGTAGCAAATCACTCCAACAAGATCCAATCTCTGAAAAGAAGAATAAAAAACATGGGTCATGTGACATGTGCCTCTGTGTGAGATTGTGCGAGTCAATCTGACTCAACACGGGAAAATAACAAACAAAATGTCGATCACGGGCTACTCAATCCCCTGGCCCAGAGGCAAGGGTGCAGGGTCTGAGGTCAAATTGGCCACTTGTTAAAAAGGAGAATCTATGGCAAACCATTATCTCTACATGTATTTACGCTGAAATTTAGAAGTTTCGGGAAATTCCTCCCCTCATCCGATCTTGGGATAGGTTGGTGAACATCGGAGCATAAACTCCAGAGTTTTGACTTTGGATACCAGAGATTGTCGAGACCCAGTGCAAATCTACCTTGGGTAAGGGTCACGTCATTGAGCACACCCAACACATCCCAACACTAAATGATCCAACTGGTCAATGCTTGAAATGACCTGTCAATTTCTGGTTCCCAGTGGGTCTCAAATGTTTTTCCGTATCTATATCTCGTTCCAGCGGACTATTGATTCCATAGTTTATCATGTTTAAAATTGTTGATTTGCCTAATTCTGATGCTTATTTCAATGAGTGACAACTTGGCATCCAAATTCCAATGATGCTGTACCCACCTCTGCCAGTCAAACACTTCAAAAGGATTCAAAAGGTTGTTATAGCGACCCCCCAGGGCCATGTCGCCTAACGGCATCTGCGCCAACGCTGGGAAAAAGTCGGCCATCTCCTGGTCCGTCCAGATGAAGCCATTGCCGGTGTCTTGCAGGCCCTGAATCGAAACGATGGCAGGTCCCATGGCAAACACCAAATGAACATCAGCCGTGAAACACGGGGAATATAGTTTCGAAATATGTTCGGGAAAACAATTTCAAGATTCTAAGATGCATGAGTGAATACACATTTGAAGATATCAGAGAATCAGATAGAATCAGAACATTCCCAAAAAAATGATGACTTCTATGAGCAATCCAATCAACAACATGGACAACATCGTTTTTCATCAAACGGTGATGCACATCCAGGTCACCTCGTCCGCGCGCGAGTCGTCGGCTCGCAGCGCGGCGAAGATCATGAAGAGAGTGAAGGAGGCCGTGCCGTCACCGCCACCTGGGCCGCCACCATTCTCGGTACAGCTGAGATTTGGGAGTACAACCTGACACTATCCTGGTGGTTTTTTCTGGTTTTGAAGTCCGAAAAAGTGTGCCAAAACTGAGGAAATGAAATAGTGGGATGTGAACTAGTGACCTGTGTTTTGGGGGTAGATTTGGGTTTGTCACATCTACACAGAGACAAAACTCAGGGGGATCAAAGAACGGACGGACTTTGATGTATGTTCTAGGTCCCAATTGCCCCATAGACCTGGTCATGGTATGAGAATATACAAATTGTGCCTGCTGGCACCATCTTTGACCGGGAGCATCATTTGCACACTGTTGGAAAAAAGAAACATATGTATTAATTGCGTGTATCTGTGCTATAAATTGACGTGTATGTGTGTGTGTACATATTGTATATTATATATATACATACACATATGCATAGATACAACCATCTTCCCGGTCGTCGACACCCAAAAGAACAATATGGCAGAAACAATCAATTGCAGCCTTCTACCAACTGAAAATGTCCATCTTCGTGAACATCCACCCCATCTGATTGCTTCCTTTAGCACCAATCAAGGCTTTGCCAGTAGTGAAACAACTTGGCTTTCGCCGTCCAATTCCAAGTTCCTACTCCAATGCTTAAGAATCCCTATCTCTGCTTATCTTAACTCCTCAAGTTCTTGGGTGAAATGTCCATCTGCTGCTCAAATCCTCATTTTGCCTAGTGAAATCCCCATATCTTTGCTTAACAAAAACCCAGCAACTCCCCCTTCCCCACCTGAGATCACTCGCGGCCGATGCCCCAAGGCTTTGGCTTCTGCTTTGGCAGCGCAGAGCTCCCGGCGCAACAGATCCAACAGGCCGCCGCGGCGCTGGTCGCGCACCACGTCGATGATGTTGAAAAAACGGTCCTGGATGGTGAAATCATCGAACTAAATGGGGATCATTGGATCATTGGGATATGGGATGTATATTATATTTTATGTGTATGTATATATATATATATATGGTATATCATGATATCATATCATGGGAATTTCATTATGGATATCATGGTTTAAAATGGTGATATATTGGGGGATATATTGGGGGATATAACGGGGTAGGGATAGATTATTTTCGGGTGGAATATACAGCAATAGGATAATGATGGGGATACGTTGATCAGCATTAGTGGGGAAAATATTGGGGTTTCCTAGTATATAATGATGGGGGTAGAGCATTTTCTGACAAAATCATGTGGGGAATGATGGGGATATGATGGGATAAAATGGCAAATTTAGAATGGAGATACTATAGGGATAGATTAAACAGCAATATCGTGTGATATGTATCATGTCACAAGGAATATTTGATCTCTTTGTATGTGTTATACTTATCGGTGTTTTTGTATAGTATATTTCAAAACATGGCACGGAAATAAAATAAACTATAGGTTAAAATACATGTATATGTTTCCTAGTGTGGATCCAGTATTGATCCAGTAGATACAAATAAATGAATCAATCAATTCGAGATCATTCGCCAACCAAGATCAATTCAGTGAGGGATCAGTTGCTATCAATTTAAGCCTGACTTGGACGCATGTGCTTGCTGATTTGTATGTCCTTAATACGACGTTGTGACCAGGGTTCCAAACAACTTGCAACAATTGATCTGGGGTCACTTCCAACCTTGCTAAACTATGCTTGGTGGTTGAAAAAAGGAAGCATTTGAAGCCGGCACTAACCAAAAATCGGAGGCAAAATGAGACCACGATGAGATGAATGGAACCCATGATGGGATTTGATGCCGTAGGCTGAGAAGGCCATGATATGTCAATGAGTCAAGCCCCGGTGTTCCAAGAAATTGGATACATCCAATTTCAATGACCAACGCTGTTTGGCCCCTGAGTCTTCAACGGGGACCCAGGTAGCCAAAGGGCTTCAGGTGAACAAAATGATGAGCCCAGGTACAACACATTGACATGGGGGTAGAACTCACGTACTAACCAGTCCCTTCCATGGCACATCCAAATGTAGCAGTCCGACCTGGAAATTCTTGTTTTGTCAACTACTGCATCCATACACACCACCTTTGCAGTGTCGGGGGGTACCACTTAAACAGCATGGGGGAAGTCTATCAGAAGCCCATCTGTGGAAGGCACAGGTTGCCATAACCAGGGCTGGCATTATGGTTGCATTTAAATATATTATCAGAAACAAAACTATCTCTGCATCTAAGATCATCTAACTATAGGCTGCCGGCAACTAACTGGGTCCTGATAGTAAGGTGTCTGCCTCGCAATGGACAAGATATCTGATCCGGCCATGGCACCTAGCGGCTAGGTAACCATCACTTGTGGGGGCCTTAGTGGCCTATGTATGATGTTATCTGTTGGAGGAACATCAATACATAGTAAGAACAGGATATGTGTCTGCATAGAAAGTATGCAATCATCAACAATCAAAAATGGGGATATGTCCAACACAAAAAGAATATACTGGTAGCTGGTTTAAACCAAGAACAACTGGGCATGGATCATTGTTTGGGAGACAGCCGCCACAAGCTCGTGTCATGTCTTAGTTTTGAAGATACAAGTTTGGGGTACCGATCTTGACAAATGGTGCTGAGTCCGAACTCATCCGTCATGAGAAGTAGTACGTTGTCACAAGCTGTGGTCCAATTTCATCCACTAGGGTTTAATGTATCTGGGTTGACATTGATACTATCGGAGGGATTTAGTGCTGATTCAAGGAAACAAAACCACCCCAACATACCTCAACCACGGCCAGGGCATGGCCCGCGTTGGGGAGTGGAAGGGGTCTCAACGATCCTCAGACCCAGCGAAATCTGGACCGGGCCACCTGCAAAGGGGTTGATAAGCGCCTCAAGACGGTCAGCTGGGTCATCGGAAAAACTTGTTGTGTCTCTGTGTAGATAAGAGATATGGTGTTATGTATAGCAAAAAAAATGCATACGGTGTGATTGAATGATTTGAATGTTTTTGATTGCTTAGTCCACTGCTTTACAGCTTAAACTGCATATCTATTCAACTTATCTTACTTATTGTATTTATATAGATGTATTTAGTTGGTTAATCTAATTATCTGTTTGTGTCTCAAAAAGGTCATTGCCAGCATCTGTCTGCACGATGTTTCAGGACCATTGTTAGGTCGTCTAATGCCAAAGTCAACAAGGTTCCTGACGTATCCCCCGTAAACATCATGTCTGGGGAATTTCAGTGAATCACAATCAATCCACATCAATCATTACTCACCCCACAAAAGCTGATATCAATGACTATTCAGACTATTCAGACCTACCAAAACCTCTGGCTAAATCACAGCCATAACCGTTCACAGACCCGAGACTCTCGGTGATAATGAGGTGATTCTCCCACTACAAACTATCTATGATCATCTATGTTGAGGTCGTGAGGTTGTTAGGGTATTCCCAGGATTTCCCAGGTTCAGGCCCGAGGAACCAGTACAGGAACATGCTCATCTTTGTTGAAGTGGGGCAGGCGTGTGTCGGTGCCGTAGCGGTTGGCTGGCAACGCATCCTGAGAATTGTCGGCTTTCCGGGTGTTCAGCTTGGCAGGGGACATAGTCTAGTGGGATAAAAAACGAATATCACAAATTGTGGATACCACCAACTAGCAAAAATGTTGCAGCTGAACCTACCCTACTGAAATACCTTCCAACATGGTTCACTGGAAAATTCACCATGTTAGATGAGCTTCCTATTCCCATGAAAAAACTCATGGTAAATTTTGGTAAACTTCACAATCTTGATGGTCAAATTTGACGGCCAAACCATTATATACCTGGGTCACCTTCCCGACCGCCCGGTTTGGTGCTGCCGGGATGACGATTCGCAACGTATCTTTACGCATCTGCTCGTGCGTGCGCTCCAGCAGCTCCTCGAGTTCTCTATGCCTGCGACGGCGAAAGTGCTTGCATGGGACGTTGGACGGCGCAAACATGGCCAGATCCGGTTGTGAAAACTAGCTAATGGTCAGTTTTCTATCTAACACAGTAACGAATTCATCGTTGAATTTCTTTGAACTAGTGAAAACTGGGTCAAATGGGTCAAATGGGAGCTGTTGTTAGAGGGGACCTCTACCAGCAGTGCAGGCCACGGGATCTGAAGAACCGCCCCCAAGGTGCGCCTGGCTACCCGCTCGATCTCTGCCCGTTGCTCCGTCCAGTGGTGTCGGAACTGCCGGAGCACCTGCTCCCAACGGGGCACTGCAAAAGAATCTCAGGTGTTGAGTCATCTGACCCAAAAATGATTATGATAGTAAGAGTAATAGTAATGATAATAGTAATGATGATAAGAATTATAATAGTCACAATAATACTGGTAATAATCATACTAGTGGTAGTAGTAATAATAATCGTAACGAGTCTTCATCATATGATCGTATAATTATAGTAGTGATAATTATCAATAATGAAATAATAATAATAATAATAATAACTATAATAAAAATAATACGATAATAGGGAGTATCCGACCCTTGTAACCTCCAAAAACAATGAGGATTTAATCCCTAAAATTCTGAAGAATACTCAGAGATTCTGAGGAATCTAAAATGATTTAGCCAAGAAATGCCATGGGCATTCAATGCAAGTGGTGCTCCAGGAAAAAGCTGAGCTTTACCTAACCACTATTTGAAATTTAAATAAATTTAATAGGAATATTGCACGAAATATGTGGGTTACAGAACCAATGCCAGAACCCCCTTCATTGGTGGGCCTGGTTTCTAATATTCCCCAAATGGTAAAGTTGGCACAGTATTTAAACGGATGTGAGTGGCAGATGGTTTCTGATTGGCCTTACCACACTACCGGGGTTCAACCCAACGAAAAACTGTGGCTACATTCTACATTGAGGCAGCATGTCAGTGCATTGGGTTACTCTCAACAACTTCCAATTAACAGATTGAAGATATAGCTACAAGCCACACGGCCTGGGTAGCACCATCGACTCCACCTGACCTGGAGCTGATGTTTTTTGCATCCCCATGTGAGTGGGTACTGTACAAATATCCCCCTAATTCGTGCAGGTAAACTCAAGTTAAATATCGTAAAATATCACAGTCATATGACTCATATTACCAAAACACATTTTTTTGATGCCTAAATCTGGTAAAATCACAATTTTTTCATGGTGAAATATGGTAAAATCACCCATCACCAAGGTTTTGGACCCGGCAGATGCACCTTCTTCTCTGCATCCGTGGGCTCCCGGCTTGACGACAGGGGCTGATCCGAATCCTTGAGAACGGCTCCCGTGGAAAATATGTAGTATAGCTATGGTACAAATATGCAAATAACAAAACCCTGTAAGAAAGTGTTGCTATATTATATATATATATATATATACATATACTTATACAGAAATCTGATGTTGATGTTTACTTGTTCTATCTTTTTGTTGAGAATCATCACAAGTGAAAGCCATTTCGATCTCTTTGCACGAGCAGTCAACGAAAAAGATCTCTCTCACTCACCTGGATGAGGATTGAAGACTTCATCAGTCCAAAATGGGGGTTTCCATAGCCATGGTGGTACCCCCATTGATTGATGGTTTAAAATGGAAAATCCTATTAAAATCCTATGAAAATTGATGATTTAGGGGTAGGAACATTTTAGGAAACCTCCAAATAGTCCGAAAGCTGTTGGGGACTTCCACAAAGCATCCTTCACCAAGGGGTAAGAAATCATTTGGAGGCCAAGCAAATTCCCAAATCTGCCAGGCAGCCTTCTTAGGCGAGTCATCTACGATGGAAAAGTCCTGAGTTACTTCGGCAGAAACACGCCCAGGACAGGTTTACTTGGTTTATATTCCCCCCATTAACTATGGATACAGTATACACCATAAACCTTGGTTATTGGAGTTACAAACCAACTTAGCTAACTATGGGGCACCATTTCATGTGAGTTGGGAGTCAACTTTTTCCCTTCACCTGATGCTATCTTTCAGATGTCGCATCAGCTGCAAAGACTGGGACAGTTTTCTTGCAACCCCGATTGGTTTAGATACCATCCAGGCTCACATTTCCATCAGAGGGTCCCTGCACAGTGGAATGGTTTTTATTATCCTTTATATGGGTGTTTTTTGCAGATTAGATGTTTCTTCGGCCTCATACTCATTGTTTTTCTTGAACTGTGAGAAATAAACTCACCAAGTCAAAAACATGGTATATCTCCAATGAGCGAAAATAAGCTGTTTGGCAATGGAATGCATTCATGGCTGTGGGCCAAAACGCTGTGCCCAAACACCAAAATAGCTGGTAAATGGAGGGTTCATTCCCGCAAGCATGGTATAATACGTATTGGTCATCCCCATATGGCTATGTCACCATGTACTAAAATTGGGATCTGACAATTTCTCCATTTACCCCCCGTTGACCGTTGATGATCTGACCCCGCCAGCGAGTTCCCCTCTGCCATTTTGGTGACAAAGTACACCATCTTTAAGTATCGTTCTGTCCTCAATTTCCTGGACATACCATGGTGATCCATTTTGTCATGTTGAGATTGCATCCCCGCATCCCCATCCTTGGTTTCCTGTTGGGTGAAACAACCCCACAGTTTCTCCAGCGCCGAGGGTCGGCGAAGCTGTCAGGATCCTTTGCCTTGCCCAAAAGTGGATATCGTTCCAGGGTTTTTTACCCACAACCATTTGGTAAGGTGTTTGTTGCCCCCCAAAATGAATGGTTTGTGCCAAAATGGACCATGGTCCTAATTCTTGACCCCCAGTGAAGATCCATCATGAACGAACCGAACATGGCCAAACCAGACAGCTGGAGACTGCGGAGAGCAGGAACCAGTTCAGTCTTGAACTGCATTTTAGCATCGCAACTTTGGGTTGCTGGGCTGGTTTTCATGGACGTTCATTGTGGAGCTGTATCTTTCCTATACATCCGTGACCTGGATTATATCATATATATACATATATATATGTGTGTGTATATCTACTGGTTTAATGGAACCAAAAAACATCAGCTGCAACTGGTAGGATCTCATCATCATAAGTTAAGTCTACAGGAGCAGCTCCAACGGTCACCTGATCATCGCCCTGGGTGCGCCTTGTAACTTAGACTTGTAGGCGGATCCTTTTGTCTGACATTCGAGTCTTGCCTTGGTGAACGGCCCACCATCTGACCCTAACGGCTGTTGCAGGATTGTGGATACGGAAGGGTGAGGCCATCGATTTTTGAGAAATTACGGCCGGAAAGGAGGACGTTTGGAGGGTTCTCACCTTTGTTTTTGGGACTGGAAAATGTATGCGTATACATTTATATATATATATATGTATGTAATGTAATGTAATGTAATGTAATGTAATGTCATGTCATGTCATGTCATGTCATGTCATGTCATGTCATGTCATGTATGTATGTATGTATGTATGTATGTATGTATGTGTATTTATATATATATATATGTAATATGTATGTATACTAATCTATATATTTATAGACTATTTACATGTATATACAAACATTACAATGTATAATGTATATGTATAATGTATATGTATAATGTATATGTATAATGTATAATGTATATGTATAATGTATACTGTATAATGTATAGTGTATGTATAATGTATATGTATAATGTATATGTATAATGTATAATGTATATGTATAATGTATATGTATAATGTATAATGTATATGTATAATGTATACTGTATACTGTATAATGTATATGTATGATGTATATGTATAATGTATAATGTATATGTATAATGTATATGTATAATGTATAATGTATATGTATAATGTATAATGTATACTGTATAATGTATATGTATAATGTATAATGTATAATGTATAATGTATATGTATAATGTATATGTATAATGTATAATGTATATGTATAATGTATAATGTATACTGTATAATGTATATGTATAATGTATAATGTATA
>Ga0126342_10003106_pt1 | contig 27054 bp, 24 predicted proteins | sample Cyp1metagenome_FD_92528 | JGI IMG/M metagenome (GOLD analysis project Ga0126342, IMG submission 92528) | Coral microbial communities from Lord Howe Island, Old Settlement Bay, Australia - Cyphastrea 1 metagenome | ecosystem: Host-associated > Invertebrates > Cnidaria > Coral ...
GTATATATATATAATATATATATATATATATTATATTAAAGGTTTTGGCTTCAGAGATCGCTAGTTCCCCCGCTTTCTCGAGCCTCACCTGAGCGGGGTCGCTTCCCGCGGGCAATTTTCGTGCCTTCGCCTGCCGTGGTGCTCACTGAACTGGCGCAGCCCTGGTGTCACTACGTGCAGTGCTCTGCTGGACTGGCGAACCAGCATCACCTTGCTCTTGCAGCCTTGTGATCTCCTTCAACTCTCTGGAGTTTGACCTGACGATCTTGCTTGTGTATGGGTACGGCATTCGCAATCGTCCTGCTCTTCACATTGTTCTTGGCCCTTGAGGATACATTCTTCCTGGTCAACTACGACTTCGGATTCTGCAAGACGTTCTCAGCGCCGACAACGAGCACGAGCTCGATTGAGGTGGTACCTTCATCGCACTGGTGCGGTGACTTTGAACGTTTTCCAGCTGCGCAAGCTTTCCTCAACGCTTGCGGCACATCACTCGAAGGACATTGGTCTACTTCGAGCTATCAGAAGAGCCATGGCGAACAGCACTGCCCCTTGGAAGTGCCTGCATTGTCGTCAACTCCGCAAGCATCATGTGACGCATTGCCCCACATGTCACATGCCGTGGCAGACGGCGATGGACAGGAATTATGTACATGGGGTGAAGCAGTCATCACTTCGAGGTCAACAAGTTCAACAAGGAGATGCAATTCAGAATTGGGGCGGTTATGCTACTGGAGTTCCTTACTACCAGGGGTACCAATCGCCTCGTCAGGGAAGTCAAAGTCCCAGACAGAGGACACAGAGCCCAAGAGGAAAGAAAACGCCACGCAACAAGGGAGGAGGCAAAGGCTTCGACCAATACAATTTTGCCCCGTACCCTCAGTTCCCGCATGGCCCTTTCCCTCAGCAGATGCAACAGATGGCGCCTCCTTTGCCACCACCATCGACGCCTCCACCATGGATGCCGCCGATGGGGCCAACGGTCAATATGATGCCGATGCCCATGCAAATGCCAACATCGGCAAATCAAGCGACTATGCCGCAGCCATGTCCACCTATGCACATGCCGGCACCAGTTTTGCAACCCAGTGCCCAAGACCAGGCTCAGAAGGACCTCATCGCCTATTTGCAAAAACGCTCCGCAGATCTCCCGCCCGACATTCAGCAGAGGGTTCACAACACTTGCAGAAAGGAGGGCAAGAAGGTCATCAAAGATTTGGAGACTGCAGCCAAAGCCTTGGGAGAAGCACGAACAGTGTACGAAGAAGCATTGTTGGCGCGCTCCCAGCACATCAATACATGGAAGGCTTTCTTAGCAGAGGCCGTCAAGAATTGGTCCGACTATGGCAAGCTCTTCGAACAACACGAAGAAGCACTACAGTCGCGAATCGCAATGGCCAAGGAGCAATTTCAAGAAGCCAAGGAGTGCATGGAAGCCTCACAAGTTTCTGTGGGGCAGGTGGTAGTGACAGAGCTCAGCGACGAGGAGAACCTGCCTGGGGATGCAGGGGCTGGAGCGATGCAGATCACGGAGAGCATCCAGTCGCTGTCCACCTCACTCCAACAGCTCTCCAAGGCCACAGAGCTGATCCAAATCGAGGAGCAGGCTGCCAAACGTCCACGTCTGGACGCGTCCAGCAAAGACGCAGAGGCGGCCTCGCATTTCAGCTAGGCTGGCTGTGGACGACCTTATGGTGCCTCAGCCGACAGCCAGATGTTTTGGACATCCCTGCAGTCCAAACACTCAAATGGAGCCACTCCATTATGAGTGAAACAACCTTCCTCTGTGAATGTGGTGCCAGAGAGAAGGCGCAGAAACTTGCCTTGGAAATTGCTCTTTCTTGTCATCAAGTTGATCCTTGTGAACATTTCGCTCTTCCAGCCACCAAATCACGGAAGACGTCCTTGCATGTGGGTTTTGCAGAATGGACGGATTTGCATATTTGGTTTGAGGAGGATGTCCACACGCATTTCTTTTGTTTGCCATTGGAATTCTTTGATGGCAAATCAACTCCTTGGAGTGGCTGTCGAAAAGTTGCGGACATGAAGCGCAGCAGATTTGAGGTCTGTCCCTGGCACAATGGAGGTTTTGTACGAAGTTGCGAACGTCCTGTCAGCGAGACTGCAGTTAGAATCACGGCCCCTGAGGATGCAATTTTGCAGCACAAGATCACCGATCATCATTTTGACAATCCTGCACGTCGACTTCAACAAGAAGAACCTGAGGAACCTGATCCAGACATCATCCCGGACATCCAGGACGCACCGCCTTTTGCCCAAGACCTTCAGACCTTGGCGGATATGCACCAGGCTTTTTCGAATCCTGACGGAGAGGGCATCCTCAGATTGCGAACCTGGTACATTCACCACGCTGACCAGCAGACCAATTTCCATTCTCGCTCTGTTGAACTTGATGAAGATTGGCGAAGGTGGGAGAATGACATCATTGGTGCATGGAGAACTCACTTACAAGCAGGTGCCAGCATTTTCCTTCATCTTGTTTCTCCTGACCCTTATCGAGGCTATCTCAACCGGGAAACTCATGGCGACATCATCATTACTCAGGGCAATGATCTCCCAAGAAGGGCTGGACTTGTGACCGTCCACTACCACGGAGGAGAAATCGAACCGCACTCATATGCAGTGGCATGCTCTCTGGAATTGGTCGTCAGCGGTTTTCGTCTGGTAGAAGCTGCTGATGCGGGACAATGGTGCCACCTTCCTCAAAATCGCTGCACACTGGCATATGGTTGGCAACCCATTCCTTTTGATCACCTTCCTCAGCATCAAATGCACAGTGGCGACTCCATTGTCATCACTATCACCAGAACCACTGCGGATGACCGAGCAAGACGCCTCACGTCACCGCTTCAGGAGGAGCAGATCATTGGTACAACCCAGCCGGATCGAGATTTTGATTATGAAGATGCGGGACATATGGATTCCAGACTGCAATCACCTCATTCTCACGATGCATCATCCACTTCTGATCAACCAGAAGAAGAAGTTGGGGTCCATGTCTACAGCCTTGAAAAACAGGACGCACACTGCTACATCCAATGGGATACCTACAGAAAGATTCTTTTGGACATTGTTCGTTGTTTGAGGTTGCCACGGAATGACATCATCGGCATGCACTTTGTCCATGCACTGCCTGTTGGCGTTCATCCTGTTGTTGGAAGAGCAGTCATCCTTCAAGCTGTGGGTGACATCCCTGCCGGATCGGGAGAACAACTCATCCTCCTTGACCAGGAAATCCACTTTCATGCGCTTCCGTCGGGACTACTGGTACCACCCGCTTTCAGCAGGAAAGTGTTACGAGTTTTTCCTCCTCTACATCGATCTCAAATTCTACGTTTGGTTGGACTCCATGATTACTGTGAGCTTCATGGAGACAAATGCACCATCTATGAGAACAACATCCTCTGGCCCGCACAAGATCGCACTGTGCATGCTTTGACACACGGTGCTTATTTGCGGATCATTGTGCCTCCACCGGATGATCCTACACTGGACACTGAAATTGCAATTGCAATCTCAAGGGATTTTGCAATCGAGGAACCTGCAACTCCGCCCGCAACTTTGGCGGCATGTTCGGAGGAGGGCCCAAGATCAAGTGGAGAAGGAGACACTAGCGCCCTTTTTCAGCAAGCGCTTCACTGCTTTCAGAAGGCATGCACATCCACATTCAAAGGCTTTGTCCCTCTTCAGGCCAAAGTTGCACCAGAACATGTGCGGGGAACCCGTTTTGCAGCTTCATCCAGTGGTACAGACCAACAACTACCTCATCAACGACCACTCAGCAGATTCTTTGGAAGGGACTTTGACACCCTTCAGAACTTCTTCAGATCTCAAGCATTGATTGAATGTGAAGAAGAAGGTCGCATTGCCTATGTCGATACGTGGTACATCCACCATGATAGGAGGCCTCGATGCGAAGCTCCTCGAGCAGTCAAGCTATTTCAAGATCCTGCTGAATGGCTCACTGACATTCTTCAGCCATGGGAGGCGGAACTCGATCCAACCCAGGACATCATGATTTACCTGGTGCGACCCACACCGCCATGCACGCCTTTTGAGTGCATTCTGGCACATTTGATCATAGAGCAAGCTCCACGTCCAGACCTTGCCGTTGCACTCCTCTCGATTCAGGATTCGAGATTTAGGGGACCAACGATCACTCACAAGGCTGTCTCATTGCATTCCATCATGAACGCCCCAGCGATCATCAGAGTTGCGGATATGGAAGCTTTATGTCAGTCCAGAGCATGCAGCGTTCGACGTGGGCAAATCCCCTATGACTTCATCGACTTTGACCTCGTGGAATCAGGATGCAGCATTGTCATCTCCTTGAGAGCTCCTGGACTTTTTGGCCCCTTTGATGCTGAGGAGGGAGAGGCAAGCAGTCTTATGCAACAACCAGGGATGCAGCCACAGGCACCGGCGGCTCAGACAGCTTTCAGCTTCAATCCCCATGCGCCACACTTTTGTCCTGGGCAACCTTTCCTCCATTCCCTACCTGAAGGACTACAAGAGCTCTACGACCATTGGGCACGATTTGCCTTTAGCTGGGAGGGTGAAGAAGCTTCAGCGTCGGTGACAACATGGTTTGTGGACCAGCTCCACCAGAATCTCCATAGCTGCTGGGTCTCACGTCAAATTCATCTGTCAGGAGACTACAATGCTTGGGAAGCCACCCTTCATAGAGCCTGGCAAGACTTGCGCATTCCTGATGCTCCCATTCAGATCCATGTGGTGCAACCTGCACCGATCAATATTGGACCAGAATCGGCGGCACATGTTCTCTTGATACAGAATCCGCAGGCTGCGTTGTCCTCTAGCGTCGTGACGTTCTTCAACATGGAAAGGCACCCAGACGGTCCAACACGTCAGTTTGCCATCACGACAGATGAAGGAATTCTTCTGGAACATCTGATCTATGGGCTTGGCCTTGAAGGCAGATGCCTTCTGCATGGCGCCACTTCGGTATGCACGGCGACAAGTGGCTCACAACAGCTCCAGCTAGGGCGCCCGTATATGGGCGGGGACGGCACGAGCATCACCCTGTGGATGAATCGTCGCCCCATCATTCCGGCACCACAGGATCCACAGGAGGCCACAAACCTCGTGCAAATCAGTGCCCGGGTACAAAGGAGGGAAGAGGGGCGCCTAACACATGGGCTGGTGGCTCACACCCATGGGCCCCTCTCACATTCTTCGCCTTCCTTCCAGACGGCGCTTAGAGTCATTAATGCGGGAGACTGGACCACTCCTGTGCCATCCTTTGTCGAGGTACCCTGCCCACCGACTGATGAAGGAGTGAGGGAAGCACTCTGGGACTTTGGTCTCTCAGGCATCATCTCCATTCTTTCAGATGAGCAAACGGTCCTTTGGTGGCCATCCGGAACTGACATGGAGGATATCTCTCGACATTGCGTCTTTGTGTCCTGCAATCTGCCCTATGATTGCATTTTGCACACATTGCCCCAGCCGGGCCAGGAGGTAGAACTTGACCTGATGCGCCTGCTTTACCGAATGGGATTTGAGAAGGCAGTCATTTTGGACCAGATCAGACATCCCTCGGGTATCCTCGAGATCCCTTTCAAAGAAGCACTTGGTGAAATGCAAACCACTGAAGGTAAGCAGAAAAGTCTCCCACCGTGGCCAGCACCACAGAGGAGAACGACACGGATGCCAATGTATCAAAGGCCGCAGCATCAACTGGCACCAACATGCAATCTCAACTGTGGGATAACCTCTGAGGACCTCTTTCAGTTCTTCCATTCGTCCAAGAACACGCTGTGTACCTCATTTGACGGCATTGATCTCCCTGACTTCTGTAGTGAACGACTACGCGGACTCGCAGCTCACACTCACTTCGACAGGTTGATCATCTACACGGACGGTTCTTCTCAGTCTCGCTCCAAGCATATCTCACCTTTGCTGAACGAGGAAATTGGCATTCCCGATTCATGGTGTTTCCTTGTGCTGGGAGAGACTTACCTTTCTGATTCCACTTCAGACCTCACTCTCATAGGGTGGTCTGCGCATCAGGTCAGAACAGACCCCAACAGTGATTGGTATATTGGTGCGGACCGAGTGGGATCAGCTATTGCTGAACGTGAAGCTCTTTGTTGGGCACTTCTTTGGAGGATTGGCCAGAACTCCAACATACCAACGGTGTTCAGAAGCGATTCAATGCTTGCGCTGCAACAGGCCAATGGAGCCATTGAAAGTTTGGTCTGCGACATCTCTTTTCAGATGCTTAGAGGATGTGCACAACTTCTGGAAAGCGCACTTGGCCCAGAAGGGATTCTTTTTGATCATGTACCAGGACACGCAGGCGATCCCTTCAATGAGATCTGTGACCAGGTTGCGAAACAAGAAGGACAAAGAGGATTCTATCTTCCCAGACCACAACTGCAACTGAAGACATGGCGACAGTTGATCCCATATCTCTGGCTCCTGTTTGGAGGGAATGTTGGGGCCCCTACCTTTCAGGGAAGAGGTTTCAGTGTGCCACCTCCTGAGCTGCCCCCGGAGGTTTCGGTTTCAGCAGTTGAACGCCCCTGTCCTCGCAAACAGGCTGCCACTTTTGCAGTCAGTGTTGCTACCAGCAATGTCCAGTCACTTGGACTTGGGCAGCAGGGCTTTTCAGGAAAGTTACACTACATTCGCACTCAATTTATGGCTCACAAGTTGAACTTTCTTGGCTTGCAAGAAACCCGCTCACCTGAAGGGATGGCCAACACACATGGTGTCTTACGGCTCTCTTCAGGATGTGATAAAGGTCAAGCGGGGGTTGAGCTTTGGTGTAATCTGCAGCAGCCAATTGCCACAGTCAAGAACAAAGACATCTTCCTTCAGAGAAGACACTTCCTGGTTGTACACCGAGACCACCGTCGACTTTTGGTGAGGATTCAACATCCACTCTGGGAAGCATGGTTCTTGGTGGCTTATGCACCACACAGTGGCTATGGAGACCTCGACAGAACCCATTGGTGGAACACTACTCACAACATTGTCCAGGAGCATCACACAGAGAACTCCCCGCTCTTTGTATGCATTGACGCCAATGCAGGACCTGGAGAACCTGACGGTGACCATATTTTCACTGCAGGCTTCCGCACTTCATCCAGCACTAAGCTCCTACGTGCTTTTCTGGAGGATTTCCACCTATGTGCGCCCATTACAAGTCCAGTTCATGAAGGTTCTGTTTGTACATGGACATCGCCTTCCCAGGAGGAATTCACAATTGACTATGTGCTGATTCCTCAAACATGGATTTCCAGCTGCCATCTCTCCCAGATCATTGAGGACTTCGACCTGGGCAATCAACAACATGATCACTCTGTTCATGCTGTGGAATTGACTTGGCAGGGCCATGTGACTCTCCACCCATCGGGTGAAGGCCGCAGCGACAGTTTTGAGCGCTCCATGATTCGACAGCAGATGCCGTCCAACTTTGAGCACTTTGCCATCCACGCCTGGGAGACCAATGTGGAAACGCACCTCCAGCACATCAACGACCAGCTGCACTCCATGCTGAAACGACATTGCCCTCGCCCTAAGCGTGGACCTGAGCGACCCTATGTTGATGAACACATCTGGACATTGCGGAAATCCAAACTTCACCACAAGAACGCCCTTAAGTACATCAGAGCCCTTCTCCGTAGAGAAGCCATGGCCCGTATTTTTGCAGCGTGGCGGCATCCTTCTTCATGGGATGGAAGCGCATCCTTTGACTACGGCTGCACACTGCTTTCTGGTGCTCTCAAACATGGATTGGGCTTTCGCGTCACAGCACAGGCGTTGCGCAAGGCCATCATTTCCAACAAGAAGATCGCACTCAGAAACACAGTGAAGGAGTTCACACACAACACGACTGCTTCGGAAATACAGCAGGGCCTGAAGCCCTTCATGGGTCCCACCAACAAATTACGGCAGGGCATGTCACCACTCCCCATGATCAAAGACGAGGAGGGAAATCCCTGCACCTCCCAACAAGCAGCATTGGAACGCTGGATTACCTTTTTCAGCGACATGGAAGGCGGAGAAAGAGTTGATGGACAGCAGCAGCGCGACAAATGGCGCTCCAACCTGGAGGACCTGAGATGCCATAACTTTGAGGTTGAGATCACGGAAATGCCTTCACTGGTCGACCTCGAGCAGGTCTGCAGACAAGTGGCCGCCGGCAAGGCATCGGGAATTGACAGAATTCCATCAGAACTCCTGCGTTACTGCCCAAGTTCTATGGCAAGAACTCTTTACACTTTGATGCTGAAGATCTACCTCCAAGGCCAAGAGCCTCTTGAACACAAGGGTGGCTTCCTGGTTCCCATCTGGAAGGGAAAGCTCAGCAAGGACGTATGCGGTGCCTTCAGGTCTATCCTCATCTCTTCGATGGTGGGAAAGACTCTCCACAAGGCGATGCGCACCAAACAGTCTGACCTCTACCACAGTTTTCTTCATTCTCAACAGCTTGGAGGACGAAAAGGGGTGTCTGTTGCCTTGGGGGGGCATATCATCAGGGCCCTCCTTCGCATCTTCAGTAAGCGGAATCAGCCTACAGCGGTCCTGTTCATTGACCTCCAGGAGGCATTTTACAGGGTGATTAGACCCTTAGCAATTTCTGGCTCTTGGGATGATGCTCACATCGCGTCCATGGCTGCTCGTTTGCACTTGGACCACCACGTGGTGCACGACCTGTACCAACACCTCAACGAGGCCAGTGCCATCGAGATGGCAGGTATGCAAGGAGCAGCGAAGCGAGCGATTCGAGCTCTGCATTTGGACACGTACTTTGCCCTCCCAGGACAACATGACTACGTTCGCACTAGCCACGGCTCAAGGCCGGGCGATTCATATGCTGATGTGGTCTTCGGATATCTCATGGCCAGGGTGCTGAAGTCCTTCGAGGCTCAATTGGAGGCAAAGAATATCCTGTCCAGTTTCCCGGATGATCCTCAGCCTGATTTTCATGGAAGGGGCTTTGCTGAGACCAACCACAAGGAGGTCCAGATGATTGGTCCTTGCTGGATGGACGATCTCGCTATTCCCCTCACTGCGGAGAGCAATGATGCTTTGCTTGCAAACCTGGGGACTGCTACGAGCACCATCTTGGATCTCTTTCGCTCACATGCCATGACGCCGAACCTTAGCAAAGGCAAAGCAGAGATTCTCTTCAAACCCAGAGGCAAAGGGTCAAAGGCATGCCAACGAAGGATTTTCGGCCCGAATGCTCCTGGTCATTTTGACGCGATTGGAGAATATGGCACCTACCAGGTCAACATTGTGACGCAGTACCTGCACCTGGGAGGCACCACGCACTTCACTGGAGATTTGCGCAAGGAGATCAAAAGGAGGATTGCCATCTCCAATCAGAGCTTCAACAAACACCGCAAGCTGATTTACCAGAACACAGATCTGGCACCGACAAGACGATCGGAGATCTTCAACAGCCTTATCCTCAGCAGGCTTCTCTTCGGCGCGGAGACATGGTTCATCCAGGATCAAAAAACGAAGGAATACCTACACAGTGCTGTAATGCGTCTCTACAAGAGACTGATGCGTTGCCCTTCCGACTCCCATGTCTCCGATGATGAAGTCCTCCATCGAACTGAACTCCCTGCACCATCTACATTGCTGCGCATGAAGAGACTGAGCTATCTCAGTTCACTTATTGCAGTTGGATCATCTGCCCATTGGGGACTCCTCAACCAAGACATTGACTGGATGAGCCTCCTTCGAGATGATTTGCAATGGGTCTGGGATCAACTTTGCCACTCCTGCAATCTTGGGAACCCTTGTGACCACACGGATAGATGGTTGGAAGTTATCCGCCATCATCGAGGATACTGGCGCAGGCTTCTGCGCAGGGCAAAGCAGCATTCGATCCTCGTGACGTCACGCAGGTTTGTCTGCATTGATGGGCATCTTCGTGTTCAGCGCCTTCTCGTCCACCATTCGTTCTGGAGCCAGCCCACAGCGGAAGAGGAGTTCATTGCTGCTGATCCCTCAGCTACTTTTGGGTGCATGCATTGCGAGCAAGCATGTCGCAACTTTGCTGGCGAGGGCGCTCACATGAATAGAGCGCATGGACAATTCCATCCAGTGAGAACCCTGATTGATGGCACACAATGTGGCACATGCCTGAAAGAGTTCTTCACACATGGAAAGCTGCAGGCACACCTTATCAGGGCTACGAGATGCAGACAGCAACTGGTCGGACGCAAATGGCAACTTCGTCCACTTCCGGGGCTAGGATCAACGCAAGTGGCTCTTCAGCAGGAGACTTGGGATGGGAAATTGCCCACCTTACAAGCGGAAGGCCCTAGCCTTGAGCCGGTTGCACCCAGGGATTTCGACATTGAGCATGCGCAGCTCTTCGAAACCTTGGCGCTTCTCATTGTGGAGACGACGGCCGACAGCGTGGTTGAGTTTGAGGACAAGGTCAGGGTTGCCATTAAGCAGTGCACTATTTCTTGGACTTTGTGCCGAAGGACACTTGAGCGGCTCATTGCTTTCATGGAGGAGGCCGAGACAGACCAGAGCAAGGAGGTCATGGCCCGCATGAGACAGAGCCTGCGATCTCTCTGTCTGCCTTCGGCCTGGCCCTTCCTTCTCCGTCATAGACCAAAAGAATGTGGACCTTTGACTTTGAAGCAGATTGAGCAAGATTTTGAGCGAGCAGAACTTTGTCCTCCCGCATCTCATGCCATTCCACGCCCTTGCACCAAGGAGCGCATCTTTCTCCATGTTTTTTCGGGTCGAAGAAGAGAAGGAGACCTGCAATTTTTCATGGAAAAGCTCTACGACCAGATGGGCATGGAGGGCACTACTCTCTGCGTAGTGTCGTTGGACTTGGTCATCGACAAGGACTGGGGCAACGTGAGAAGAGCGGCCACACAAGAGTTCTGGCTCCATGGAGTGAAGTCAGGATGGGTTTGTGGAGCCCTTTGTGGACCGCCCTGTGAAACCTGGTCCCAGGCGAGATATGCCAATCAACCTGAGGCGCAAAGATGGGAAGGTCGTCAAGGTCCTCGCCCACTCCGAGATATCTGGGAGCTTTGGGGTTTTAGCTCCCTCAGTGTTCGGGAAGCACTTCAAGTTGCTACAGGCAATGAGCTGCTCTTGTTCTCTCTGGAACTTCTTTTCTCCTTAGCATGCGTGGAGGGCTTTGGAGTGTTGGAACATCCACAAGAACCAGACGACGATACAAGGCCTTCCATTTGGCGCTTGGCTATGACTCGACTCCTGATGCGCTTTCCGGGCATCGAGGTCATCGATCTAGCACAAGGGCTTCTCGGAGCTTGGTCGCCGAAGCCTACACGCCTTCTGGCATTGAACTTGCCCTGCTTAAGGACGCAGCTGAGGGAGCATCACATCACCAAAGAGCTGCCAAAGCGCAGCGCAATTGGTAAAGGGGCTGACGGAGCCTGGAAGACGTCGCCCCTCAAAGAATACCCACCTGCGATGAACAGAGCCTTAGCGGCCTCGTTCTGTCAATGGTTCCTTGCACACCCTTTTTGTGCAGACCAGTGCATCGACCCTGACTTTTTTCAGCGGTGCCGCTCTATGATTCACAGAGCTTTTGGCACACGGATTGGGCCGGATTTCGGGGGCTGAGGTGCTCTCTTCTGGCGAATTCAATTTGCCCGCAGCGACGCAAGTCACAAAGAGCCGTGGAAAAAATATTATATTATAACATTGTATATACGTGTGTGTGTATATAAATATATATATGTATATTATAGGATACCTGGTTTGGGAACTATGGGATTAACCCTGGCATATCATTATAATACGCTCCTACAGTTCCACAGGAACGCCCTGTAGCGATTTGGCGGGCAGGTCACTCGGGAAGCGCGAGGCAGCAGCTTGGCTTGGCTTACCAAAATGAACAGACCCAGTACTAAAGCAGGGTTTATACAACAATGTAGCAACTAAAGTAATATTGTAGCAACCCTGGTTTCCGTTAATATTACATACCCCCTTCCCTGGATATGGTTTGGGAGTATGAAAAAAAATGAAAGGAAACGGATTACGAGTTGATGCAATGTATGCCACCCAAACACATGTGTGAGACATTGCATGCCAGGTTCCCGCTAGATGAGGCAAATGAATGAGGTAAAGATGGCAAATCGACCACTCTGAACCTATTAAGATGCTGATCAATCTTCCCAATTTTATCATATTTTATCATATCACATAAAATCCCTATCCCGATTAAATCAATTGTAGCATTGTATCCCAATTGTTGCCGGTTCACATCCCGTTATATCCCCAAATGTTTTCATCAGTCTGAGGTTCTTTTCATCACCCGCCAAGGTTCCAAAACAACTTCGCAAGAGACCGTCAAGGAGCGACTGGGGAGTCTACTGCGCCATACAACAAGGGAAAAATATAGACAACAACGGAATTCCGATGATTCTGTGGGATATTTTTATAGCCAGCAGATTGGCATTTCTTTTGGGTATAACAGGCACAAGCGAACACCTCCTGAAACATCCTCTTCAAGACGTAAGCGGAAAGTGGTTTTCGCAACGTGTCTGTGGGATGGCCAGGTCACCAAAGAGAGCCAGGTTGGTCTGAAGCTAAGTGGATCCGTCCAGTTGCCATGATTTTCTCAGAAGTCATCCACCGAATCCACCGACCTCTTGGCATCAAGATGATCATGAAGATCTTTCTAGAGTTTTCTAGAGTTTTCATCCGAATGAGTTTGAGATACTTTTTTTGGGAGAAGATCTAGGGGTCCTTTAGGGGTCCATAGGGCCAGAAATGTCAGAAATGTCAGAAATGTCAGCGCCAAGGCTCCAACCACAAAGCCAAAATGACTTCGGAGATCAAGGCGAGGGTTGGGGGTGAAGTCGATGGAGATACTGCAGATACCCCCAAAATCCTCCAATTTTGACATTTTAATCAAAGCCATGCTGACCAATGGGGACCAATGGGGCCCAATGGGGATCCAGTTTAAGAAAAACCCAACTGAAAAATCAATGAAGTATTGAAACCGATGGTGACTTGGGCTTAAACATCGGGTTAGACATCCTGCCTTGAGTAACGAAACGGGTGGTCAAACTTGTTGGGCCACTGTCACTGTTGCCACAATGTTTTCTCAGGTCGCGAGCGAGAATCGGGTCAATGGTCCCAATGGTCAGGGCTTCAGACAGGAGACACAAAGAGGATAAAACAAATTTTAGACAGATGGGGATGTTGCGATGATATGCCGATCACCCTCCAAAAGCATCAAGACCTCGCCTCCCCTCCTGAGTTTAGACCGCACCAGAGCCTCTACGCCAAGGTTCCAATGGTCACAAAGGCAAACCGACTCCGCAAGAGGCTGTCAAGGCGGGTGAAGATGGCAAGGCTGATATTCTTGACAGAGAGATTATTGATGATTATTGAGTATTGAGATCGTTTGCATGAAACAAGCTCTAATAGTGTCTCCCTGATATTTCTTGATATGTATCAGTGATGTAGCATCAATATGGCAAGGCTGTATACAATCCTGTTGCCTCCAGTAATCAACCCTTTACAGCAGAATGTTTCTCGTGCTAGGTCACGAGCGAGAGCCGGGTCAATAGTCCGCGCGTCAGAAGAATGATAAATGGAGGCTTCCTAAAATGGGGGTATCCCCAAATGGTTGGTTTATAGTTTATAATGGAAGAACAATCTATCAATGGATGATTTGGGGTACCCCTATTTTAGGAATCCCCAAAATATGATAAGACACTGAGAATGACACTGATATGACACAGAGCTTTTGCCCAAAAAATGTACCATCTGGTTATTTAACATAGCCATGGGACATGGCCCATTTATAGATGGTTTACCTATTAAAAATGGGTGGATCTTTCCATGGCTATGTTAAATAACCAGATGGTATAAGAGGCTACCATATCCCAACAAAGAACACCAGAATGATCGAATTGATTGGGTGAAAGCCATCAGAACCATCGTTGAACCAAGGCTCTGGCCCGAATGGCCCGAATGGCCCGAAAGCCAAAGCGACTCCACCAGAGGCCGTCAAGGCGCATGAAAGGTTGAAAGACGGTTATCGCTACATCGCTATTTGTCTCGTTTTTGTTGGGCAAAAAGAACCTAAAAAACAGAGAAAGTTGGCAAATCTATAATCTCGTGTTCATTTCGTCCTGTGTCAGGTCCCGAGTGAGAGCCGGATCAATAGCCAGTGCTTCAGATACGAAGCCAATACTGGATCAACAAGATCAACAAGCAGCAAAATCCAGAGATCATAAGATTTTACGTCCTTTTATCGCTGATGAAAGAAAGGGTGCAGGTGCAGCCACCCATTTCACGCAACCCTGGGTAAATGATGATACATGGATATATACGTATATATATATATATGTATATGTAATGGTTTGGCAGTCTCTGAACTAAACTCATCTTTTTCACTACTCAACAGCTCTACGAAGCGAGAGAGAGAGAGCTCTACGAGTGTCGCTAAGGCTCCAATGGCAAAGCCAAAGCGACTCCACCAGAGGCCGTCAAGGCAGGCAACGGAATGTCAAGCGAATCCCAAAATGCTTGTTCCTAAAGACTTGTTGCACCAGATATTCTTCAGAAAATCATTCAATTCATTCTACATCAGCATTTTGGAAAGGTTCTATACCCATCATTACCTATATCATTCTCCATCTATAGCCATGTAATATCTATACTTATCATTACCTATATCATTATCTATATCATTATCTATACCCAGAATTGATTCAGAACTTTGCCATGGTTTTTTCGCGGTTTAGCCCCGATGGACTTCACCTGGGGTCCGCCTCAGGCCGGCCGCCAAGGCCCCCAAGGCCCCCAAGGCCCCCAAGGCGCCCAAGGCCCCGCCCACTGCCTCGAAGCTAAAACTGCTTCGCAGGGGGTGAAGGCCGGGAAGATCATGGAAGATCATCCGGGATATTCATGTGGGATATATGGTTTGAGGAGGTGGATCATGGTTTTTTCAGGAGAACATGATAGAAAGTCATGATTCCAGGGTTTAGAACATCGCTTGACCTTTGAAGAACCTCCTTACGATTTTTTTTTTGGGCACTATTTGTGAGGTCCAAAAGGCTAGCGAAGCGGGCACGCAGAAGTCTGAAGGGAATGAGGCCACCTGCTGCGGATTTTGTTGGGTCGTTTTGGATGGCCGGGTCTGACGCCTCAGGTGACACAGAAGCTGCATCCTCAGGGCGGAGCGGCGGAGCTGTGTCAGGGTTGCTCTGGGACACTGGGTCCCCCATAGACCCACATTTTACTTGGCGTTTTTTTTCCTTCTTTGATTGAAATGGACATCGACATTTTGGTACTTATTGTTACTATTAAGTTATTTATTTTGGTACCTTTACATCTATTTTTGAGTACATTTCTGTCCAATGTCAAAGTACTTGCGACAGAAATGTCTTGCGTTTGCAAAGGGGTAGGCAATCCAGTGGCCAAGCTGGTGGATTTTGGGTCCAAAATTGGACATAGCAATCTTCATCCAAAGAAGGCATGGCCAAATCCACTCAAATCATCTTGCCAGGTTTTTGTTGGAGGATCCTGGAAGGACTTGGAACATTTCAAGTCTGTAAGCCTTTTCTGAAATTCAAACAAGGACAAGAGGGAACAAGTAACAATCAGCAGATCTGCAACATGAGTGGTTCAAGATGCTTCAAAAAAAAACATCAACAAAAGTCACCCAGCCACAAGAAATATCTGAGGCCAGACGTTCCTTCAAGCCCAGAGATGCCAGGGGCTGAGATTTTGCGGCGAACTTGACCTTTGGAGATATCGGGATCCAACGACCAGTAACGACCATGACATTTTTCTGAGGCTGGAGCCTTCTCCAATGTATAAAGCTGCGCTGGCGGTCGCGTGGCTGCCACCTGTGCCCATTTTTGATAGCAAGCCCCTCCATTTCTGCTGGTTTTCTTTGTTCTCATTGATTGGGTGAATTTCTGATGTTTAATGGCACCCATACCCAATACCACCGAACTTCCCTAGCATTTTTTCCAATTGACCTCTAAGTTTTGTGGGATATATATATATATATGTATATATGGCGGATGCTTACATCACCTTACATCCCGATTTTTCATCACTTCATATCACAATCCTGAATCTTTACAAGATATATCAAGATATATCGATATATTTCACATTTCACAAGTATAGATATATTCCCCATGTTAGTGGTTCATCAGTGATTTCAGGCTCGAACTTTCCGCGTGGCTGGGCTTCAGGTGATGAAGGCCAATGCTGAAGCTGCAGCGAAATCGGCGGAGTCTTCGCCCGGAGAACTCAGAGAAATCTTCGTTGGAGACCAGAAATACATTGAATAATAAGACTCAATAAAGAAAAAGGGTATGCTCATCCTCATTGGAAACTTTATAATGGGGCAGAATCTTATAAAGATGATTACCTAATATGTATGAATAATGGAGACCAAGGACCTCCTGGTAATTCATATCGTTCACCTCATTCTCTTGGGAAAATAAGATTATATTCATATAACATGTTTCAACTCTTATCAAGAGATGAGTTGGAGATGAGTCAATCGAACGATGTATCATTGGATTGGTCTACGGGAAAATTGAAACCGGATTTTCCCTATAATAAATGCTAGAAAAACTATGGTTTCCAGTTTCGATTTTCCCCAGAAAACCAATCGGATGAATGTATCATTCAGGGGCCCCAGTCTGTCATAGCTTGGTCATGGGTTTCCACTGCACATCGAGGTCACCCGTGGAGGCCTGATGGGAAATTGTCTCTCTAGTGGCTCAGGAGGTTTCGATGAAAATTTTGGGACCAAAATCCGAAATCCGAGGACCTATTCTGTGCAGATTCCGTTGGAAATGACGTGTTTCTTGGTGTTTTTTTGGCGTTCTCCCGATGTTCCTCCCCTTGAAAAGAAGAACTTTCCATTTATGAATGGCTTCCTGTAAGCAAAAAGAGATCAAAAGAGTCTAGGGCCATGTTGCTAGCCGGCCAAGGCTGTTTCTGATATCAATCTGAGGTCTAGCACGCTGAATGGGGTTGAATATGACCCATGAGAATGATCATCACATGTCGTAATCCGTAACAGCTCTGAAGCTATGGTGTGGAAAACCATCAAGGGCGATGTTTTTTGATTCTTGAAACTACTGTAGTACTTCTGCTTGGTACATCCCCAGTTGCCCCCAGTTCACCGTCGTGAAGAAATCCCATGGTGAGGATCTCGAGGGGTCCACCGATGGCAGTGTTCCACCTGCCGTGGATGTGGTGGATGATGAGACGGCACATACTGAGAGCGAGGACATGGCCATGGGGATGTGGTCATCGAGGGCCGGGAAGCATGGTAAGCATGGTGGGTGTTGGTGGTCATTGAACGGTTGAACTGGAAAATCACTGTCATGTTACGGTAAATCATCATGGCTATCGGTTATCATCTATAAATGGGCTATGGATTCCATGGCCATGTTAAATAGTCAGAGGGTAACTGATGCGGGTCAATTAGAAACTGATGGGGATGAAATAACCCGAAGGGATTATATCACCCTAGAATGATGATAGTTCAGGGTTGCGACAGGCGAGTGGACTTTAAGACGAACATGAAATGACAATGGTTAAATAAAGAGCTCAATCCACTAATTCTGTATATATATATATACATATCCAGAGCTTAACAATCAACTGATTATAGGTATGTATACATATAATCATCCTGAAGTAGATAGAATGTGGAATTCCCAGAACTCCAGGATGACTCATCCTAAATGAATCGACATCCTGCCAGGACTGCGACATGGGTTGCAGGTGGGGAGCTGGAAAAATTGGGACCTGGTGGAGGCCCTTTGACAAAAAGAATCGTTTGTTTACATATACTGTATATATATAATTATATATATATATTTATATGCATAATATAATATATCTATGTATTTACTATGATAATGTCATATAAGATATATAAGATCATGTATGTTTATACATGTTTATGATTTGTTTATGAATATTATCTTGTAGACATGAGGTAGTAGTCAATGTAGTATAATTACATCAATTATAAAGCCTCAGATTGTGGCAGTCTCTGGAAAAAAAACATGACATTTTCCGAAAGTCTGCGAGGTAATCCATCAATCTAGCCAGATGAAAGACGGTACAGTTTCAATCTTCCTATCCAAAACAACAATCACCTGCAAGCACTGTCACTCGACAAACGCCCTTTGTGAAAGGCCCAACACGGCAGCTGCAGCTCAAGCCATTTTGGCTGCGGCATCCGATAAACGAGCAGCTGCCCTGCAGTTACTGGATGTTCCTTGGCATTCTGACGTGAAAATTGGTTTCCTGAGTCATGGGGATACACCCGAATCATCCAAGTCATGGATGACCATGACTTTAGTATTGAAAGCCATGGTGACTTGGGGACGCCCCATTTTAGGAAACCTCCACATGAAAATCAACATGAAGTCGTTTTGTTCGTTTGTTGCGCACCAATGATGTGACCTTTTTGAAAAAGTCAACCAGAAGCAACATGGCCAGGGTTTGAATGACAAGGTCGGTCGCGAAGGCAAATTTGCAGCAGGTTTTCCAGTAAGTCCGTAGCCACCAGCAGTCCTTCCATTTTCCCATCATTTTCCCCATCATTTTCCCATCATTTCCCCAGCTTTTTTGGCACGAAACCACCATAAACCACCTTTTTTTGAGGCCGCAGCTATGCCCACCATCGAAGTCCGCACCTTCTTGGCCGATCCGGACGAGATTTCACAGGCGCCGGTGATGCGACGAACGGTGAGCGACAGCGATGTGGTCTGCGGGGGACCTTAGAGGATCTTGACCTTGGAGGAGCGACCTGGGATGAGGACCTGGGATGAGGTATTTCTGTATTTCTTGGGTCCTAAACATCCAAAACATCCAACAGAAATCCATCCCATAGGTCCTATGAATCACGACAAAATATCACGGGTTCAATGGGTCCTAAACATCCAAAACATCCCATACCCTCTGGTAAACATACAAAAAGCTATTGAAAATGGCCATAGAAATAGTTGATTTGCCCAGTAAAAATGGTGATTTTCCAGTTCGTTATGTGGCTGTTTACCAGAGGGTAGGTCATGAATCACGACAAAATATCACGGGTTTGTTGAACCCATCCCATTGATCGTTGGCTTGATTTTTTTGACTAGACCAACCCAGAAATCGTCCCTTGTGACCTTTATCATCCTGATTTTGGGGGCTACAAATCGGTTAATATCACTTTTCTTGTTTAGAATCATGTTAAATCAGGTTAATCCTAAGTTTTTGAAGGTTAAATCCATATTTTGGGTTGCTGAAACCAGTATTGGTTGAGGAAATCACCGTGATTTTTCCCCATTTTTCAAGTCCCATTTTGTGGGGCCCATGGCCGGGCAATCGCCCGAACCGAGTCTATGGTTGAATTGGTTAAGAGCTCCCGGAGAAGTGACAGCTTTGATGGAGATCGGTGTCACCTGAAGCATCAGCTGTTGGATTTTCGTCAGAAAGGGAAAATCTACAGGAAGCCCCCTGCTGTCAATGTTCAAAACCCCATGTGTTCTCTATGGATTTTCCATGATTTTCCCTTGAATCCATCGAAAAAAGGAAGTACATTGGAATGATTCAAAAATCATTTGGCCTCTTTGGATGACTTTGGATGACTGGTCATGCTGGTCATGAGTCATTGGTTGCAAATCATCAGTTTTTGGAGAAACACATATTTCGGAAATTTATTAGCTGGAGAGTGAATGCAATTTTTACCCACCCTTTTGCAACTGTCACTGCTCAGAAATGCAGCAGAAACTGCTTCAGATGGTTTCCCTACCCCATCTCAAGCTGCATGTGCCATGAAACATGGCGTCAACCATGCGTTATCCCGCAATGAACAAGATGAAAAAGTGAAGGGTCCAGGACTTAGGATATTCCAAATGGTTCCTGGCACCTTCACTATGCGCGGTCAGGCTGCGCTCAATTTTAGGCCTGAGCGTCTTCTGCCGAAGAGTTTGGGGAGAGGAAAGATCAAATGACCACAACCTCAATGACCCGCTGCGTTGTTTGACGCCCAAAACTCTTTCCGAGGCCACAGATTACTTCAGATTGCTTCATGACTTGGTGATACCCGCAAAAACCCGGGTCCCAAGCCGGTTCTCCCATTTGATCATGACAACTTATGAGAACTCAAAATCTTGGAGCAACTCTGACAGTTTGATGAACGAACTTGGAGGAATGCTTCGATTTTTCGGTCTCAAGGGATGATTTTCTCTCTGCTCATGGCCCAGACTTGGGCTGAAGGTGCTTGAATCGTTTGCCGGCGGCCATGTGAATCGTTTGCCAGGCACTTTGTTTCAGCACTTGAGGTGTGAAATTTGTAGAGACAGCAAGAAATGCGCGCCCGGCGTGCCTGTGCCTGTTACGGCTTCTGCCCTTGGAAGGTCTTGTCAGACAAATTCATGAGGTTTTTCAGGTTTTTTCTGAAAGTGCCAGTGCTCCGGGAGAGTTTGCTATCACCAATTGATTTCAGGGCTTTTTACACCATTTTACACCAAAAATACCGAGAAATACCTCATGCTCAGGAACAGAACCTGGATGAAACTGGCATTATCTCCATTCTTTGGGTCAATATGGGTCAATTATTTCTAAGTTTTCAAGTATGTCACAGTATGTCTCCTTTTTATTTCCTTTTTTCCCTGATGAATTGTATTGAGACAAGTTATTGCTGATGATATCTTTCTGGGCAAATCGCATCCCAAGCGTTTCGCGGCGAAGCCATTTTTCAAAGCCACGGCGCGTCGAGGGCCGAAAGCGAATAGCCAGGTCGGTGGTCGAAACGTCTATAGCTTGATATAACCAAGAAGGGATTGATTTTTCGATGATTTTCTTGGAGCTTCTTGAGCTTTGAAGAGATATTCTTATCGATGGGAAATCCCTCAAGTTCATTGATGGGCGTAAACGACACCAAAAGTCACCTTCAAGCTAGCTTATCATGGTCATGATACCTACCTTTACAGCCTATATTACCTATATACATATCCTATATATCCTAGCCTATCCCAACATCGAAACCAACTCCTAACCCCCTCTGTTTTCGTCTGCATCCGGTTTCTTTCCGCTAGGCCATGCCAGTGCAAGCTGGGAAGTACGAGTGGTCTTCAGGAGAGGATGAGAGCGAGGAAATCAAGGCCGTTGGAGCGCTGGAGATGAAATTGCGATGGGAACTGGATTTTTTTTGTCATAGCTGGTATGGTGGGATGAAACACCCAACCATTTCAATGGGAATTTCAGGATCCTAAAATCACCACAAAATATGGCCTTATATGGTACTAACGTACCTCCATTTGAGGATCCTGAAATTCCCATTGATCATTTCCCCAATCATTTCTCATACTGCGCGATATTTTTTGCGATCTTGCTATAATGGGATTGTGCTATTGGATGCTATTGGATGCTATTGGATGGTATTGGATGGAATTGGGATGGGTCGCTGGTCAATCTGGGTACTGGGTTTTTCCATCTGCTTATGTTTGATGGTCAACAGATGGATGAGATTTTCACGATTTTTCGCTTCCTCTACGACTTGATGGGAAGGGGGCTCATTTGAAGGCGATTACTCTCTGATCATGCATGGCAATTGAGACGAATTTGACGGAGATTTCAGTTGATCTACAGTATTGCTACTGTCATCTACTGTCGAGGTTTTCACTGTTTCTAGTTTGGAGGGTGAAGATGGCAAGTCGAAGATCTCTGGGTCTTGGAGGTTTAGGTTGAGCACGGAGAACCAATTTTCATTGAGAGAAACACATCTGTAATTGCTGGTTGGTAAGAACAACTATTCATGTCGATTGATGATTTCCTACGGGTTTCAACCATTTTCAACCAATAGTTTGACGGTTACCTTAGTTTGGTTGAATCAATAGTTTGGTTTTCAACCATTTCCTACTGATTTTTTCATAGTTTCTGGTGGAATCAACCTTTGCCAAGGGAACGGTTAAATTTTTCCCCGAAAGGGCGCTATGACTTGGGGCAGGTCTTCGTGCCGATTGAGGACAGTGTTAAGGCCAAAGACTGTGATGTAGGGACGCCCGATGGGCCCGATGGGATGTCATGGGTGTCATGGGATGTCATGGTCATGGGATCCCCAAAACCATGGTGTTATGCGCCAAGTCATGGTCTAATCACTTGGATGTCCATATGAGAAGATTTTTAAGAAACAAGCATCAGGACACCCAAAGAATAGCATGGGGAACCAGCCTAGAAAGAGCAGAGTGGAAGATGATCGTAGGGCGAATCGTTTCTTATTTCCCTGAGATTTTTTTGTGTGTCTCCCATTGCGATGATTGGAGCAACCATGAAGTGCCACCTTCGGGGGCCATCAGGTGAAGATTACCAAAAAGGCGCTGAAGGCTGGAAAACGCCGTTTCAAAATCATGATCTTTTGCAGATCAGGACTGCAAATTAGCTTGATTTCTTCAGCTTCGGTAGCACCTTGATCATTCCCAGGGCTCCGGGGCTCCGGGGCCAGGTGGGTTTGAAAGGGCAAGAGCCGGTTATTGCGGGCGCCTCAGGGTTTTTGTGGAACATTCTTCAGCCCCCAGGGTTTTTGATGCTTAGTTGGTTGATCACTAACCCAAGAAGCTACCGTGGATGGTAGGGATGGTAGGGATGGATTCGCCTGGGATGCGAAGGATGATACGCTTTGGAAGGAGGTGGATCCAGATGAATCCAATTGGGAGTTGGAGAAGGACCTACTTGGGGATGCAGACATCGTGACATCGTGACATGAAGCAGAAAAAACGATGATAGCCTTGTGTCGTTGAAGATAGGCTATGGAAAGCAATTTCTTTAGAGATGATTTACCTTAGCAAAATGGCTATGTTGGAATACCAGAGGGTCAACATAGCGGTCTCCGGAGGATAGCAAAGGAACGCGATGCATCGTGATTTCCTTGCTGAAGAAGTCCAAGTCGCTTGGATGCGCCGTTTCTTGCTGTTTCTGCGGTGAAATCAGAATCACACTGAGGCATGGCTGTCTTCTTTTATGATTCGCCTTTGGTAATTGAATGGTGACCTGGAAAACAGGAAAATCAGCATTTTGAGAATTTTGAATGGGTGAATCATGATGGTCATCATCTATTTCGATTTTCGGTTGGGCGATGGCTTCCATAGCTATGTTAAATAAGCAGAGGGGTAATCACCATTTTCATTTGTCATTCTGCCAGAGTGTCGATCACTTGGGTAATCACCACTTGATACCCTCTGGTAAACAGCCACAGAAAACTCTGGAAAATCACCATGCTATTAATGGGAAAACTCACTATTTCTATGGCCATGTTCAATAGCAAACTGTTAAATTACCAGAGGGTATATATAACTCATAGTTTATAGTTGAATTACCCATTAATAACTGTTAGTGATAGAACGAGAAGCACTTGGATCCCAGCAGTGTCCGTGGTGTCTGTGAGGTGGGATCGATGGGAATACCTGGTGAAGTGTGAGGATGTGCCACCAGACACCAGCATCACCAACAAGGTCCAGCAGCTCCGGAGCCGCAGGAACAGTAAAATCAGCTGCATGGGGAAGATGACCAGAATAGTCAGGTGGTCATTGATCGAAATTTAGAGATATTCAGATGGGATCAGATGGGTTTGTCTGAAAATGTCGTGTACCCAATGACCCAATGGTTTTGCTGATCATTATCCCTACTTTTTATGGCTATTTCATTGGGGGTATACCCCATTTTCAGAGATATTCAGATGATCTCTGTGATTTGGAAATTTAGAGAGGCTGCCAAGATCTCAGTGCAGGTCTTTATGGATATCTCCCTGGATGGTGAGAAGCTTGGTCGAATTCTTATGGGCCTTTATGGAAAGCAGGTGCCAAAGACAGTCAGGATCCCCAGGATCCCCAAGCGCTGTGCCTCAAAATCATTGACTGGATGGTTTAGTATGTTTAGTAAGGACCATGTCCGGCCATTTGGCTAGCATAATCTGACTTTTTAAGTCACCAAGTCGCCAAATTTATCTTCTTCAACGTGTGTACCTAGTCTCAACAAATGAGGTGTGTGTTTTGACGATGTTCCACATCGAGATCCAACGATCTGTGTGCGAACATGTTTGCTCCAAGGCTGAGAATTTCAGAGCCCTCTGCACTGGAGAGAAGGGCGAGGGCAAGGCATCTGCTGCTGGTTCTTGAAAATTTTGATGGACCCACAGAACTGGTTGTTTTGTTTGAATTTTTGATCATCCATATTTTGGGGGATGACTTTGACCCATACCATGAATGGCCTCAGAGTTTGGGTTGTTTGGTGCTCAAAATGGCGAAAAGCTGTGCGGCCGTGCGAAGAAAAAGAACACTGCGAGAGACACCCAAGAGGTCATATTTACCGTGTCAAACAGACAATCTTCTCACTTTTCTCAGGCCGGAAAGCCCTTGCACTATAAGGCGTCAGTGTACTGTGCGGTGGATGTGCGTGGTATTGCGGTTTTTTGGCTTCCAGAAAAGGGGATCCAATGTGTTGGAGGGGGTTATAGTCATGGATGCCAATACGGATCACTTATGTCACTTATATCCTATGGTCACAACTAGCATCATGTACATCATATCCGACTTTCAGCAACCTTCCAACATCATCCGACTATCGCAACCCTCCAAAAAGATTGAACAGTAAACTCTCACTTCTTTATTTTTGGCAGATCATGGTAAATTGAACCTTTTCATACCTTTTCTATCTTTTTTTTTGGGTTCCGCTTATCCCAATGTGCCACCTTTATCCAGCCCCCGTGTTTGGATCACTTCGTGCAGGGTAGCGGCTTCCACAGGATTATCCCGAAGTTCATGTGTCAGGTGCGTCCGACGTGATGTCCTGTGTCGTGTTTTGTGTTCTGTGGTTTTTTTTTCGGACTTTTCTGGATGGCTATTTAATGTTATTTACCTATGAGACATTTGGACATACCCAAATAGGAACTGCATGCAGCTGCAGGTGGAGTTTTGTTGGTCAGTTGGTCCAGTTGCACTTCGATAGCTCGCCCCCATTGTGGCAGAGATTCGCCAAAAATTTGTGGCCCAGGGTGGCGACTTCACAGCTGGCAATGGAACTGGTGGAGAATCCATTTATGGACGGCTGCTTGCTGTGATCATTTGTGAGGTCAAAAACTTGGAAAAAAACCATTGCAGGAACCAAGCAGTCAGGTCTTAACAATATATTCTGATACCATCTGGTTATTTAACATACTGTAGCAATGGAAAATCACGATTTTTAATAGGTAAACCATCTATAAATGGGCCATTTCCCATGGCTATGTTAAATAACCCGATGATAACAGACGTCTTAATCACCTTAATCATGGCCGAAATCTCAGGAGTACATAGGTCTTGACCATTCTTGACTCACACCTTAGTTGTTCTGCTGATTTAAATCAGTCAACCCCCAACCAACTTTGAGCCACACGTGTCTTTTCCTGTTGTCTGCGAATCGTGAGGAGAGAAGTTTGCGGATGAAAATTTCAAGGTGAAACATACCAAGCCGAGACCTGAGAAATCAATGAAATCGATGACATCGAGGCAGTTGGATTCCAACTTGGACAGTTTGGGACCTGTGCCCTTTAGCCGTTGGATTCACGGATGACATGAGTGAAATGAGGTTTTCAGTCCATGTTAGACGGGAAAAATCGTTGCAAAAAAATCACTCACTTTACTCACTTTGCTCCTTGAGCAGATCTGCCATCTCCATACATCTCCCATGTTTTCGTCACAAGGCCTGGGCTCCTGTCCATGGCGAATGTGCAGATCTAAGATCTCTTTGTCATGACTGGGATGACCAACAAAGAAATGAAGGAAATCAGGTGATATGACAGCTGCAGTTTGAGCAGTTTTAAGTTTCAAGAAGTCTTGGTGCTTTTTGTTTCAAACAGGTTTTTATGTGTTTACCTTCACTTTCTGTGATAGTACCTTGATAAACTACCCTCTGGTAATTTAACATAACTATGGAAAATCACCATTTTTAATGGGAAAATCCACTATTTCTATGGTCATTTTCAATCGCAAACTGTTAGTTTACCAGAGGATATTTAGAGTGGAACCAATACACCAAATTTCGAGTAGATTTGGATGATCGCCCTTGAGGCTGGCCCGGGAACTAACGGCAGCCAGTGAGGGGACCCTGTTGGGACCTGGAGAGTTGGGTATGGCCCAACTTCAACCAGAATATTTCATAGCTATAGCCATGGGATACTTATCAGGTGATCATAAAGGTGATATACTATAATATATTATAATATACTATAATACTCTTCAACATGTATATACACTTATCACCCTATCCAGCCTCCAGAATACAGGGCTGGCACCAGCTTTTTCGGAATGGGCGCATGGGAATTTTCACTGGTGATGACTCCCAAAAATTCACACATCGTTTCAAGGTGCGCGAACACACAACTTGAAATTGTTTGTATGTTTTGAAACCTTGGTGAATCCAAATCATCAGCAAAAAACAATAGAAACACCTACACTCTACACTCCTGAACTCTAAATGTGGAACTTCAGGCTATTCCTGAGGGCACCTAACATGGCACCATGGTACGGTGTGGAGTGGATTGTGTTCCCCAGGAAATAATGCGACTTACTTTTTAAATAAAATCACTCCAAAACTGACACGGAACCCAATGCAAACTGAACCCAAGCTGCACCCCGAAACAGCCAACATGGAATTTGAAAAAGTCACCGCAAATCAATCTGCAACCTTGAAGGCTGGGTTGAAGGCTAACCTTGGAATCCAAATGGTTTTTAAGGCGTTGCTCCTACATACCACAAAAAATGGTTAAAACCTGGGTGTTTTGCCGCGATTCTACCTGGAGATCCTTCATCCCTACAAAAATCGGCAAACTGAGAAAGAGATGGAAAGAGCAACAAGGAGCAAAAGAAAGACACACGTGACAAGAGATCGTGCTGCCACTTTATATTCACGTCGCTTCGCGACGGCAACCGCCCGCACCGCATCGTTGGGCTCTCGAAAAACATGAAAAAAAGGCGAAATTGCTGTTATTTACAGTGTTTTTGCGCGGTGAGAAGCAGAAACCAC
>Ga0126342_10003107_pt1 | contig 27053 bp, 24 predicted proteins | sample Cyp1metagenome_FD_92528 | JGI IMG/M metagenome (GOLD analysis project Ga0126342, IMG submission 92528) | Coral microbial communities from Lord Howe Island, Old Settlement Bay, Australia - Cyphastrea 1 metagenome | ecosystem: Host-associated > Invertebrates > Cnidaria > Coral ...
CTCTCTCTCTATCTATCTATCTGTCTACCTCTCTCTCTCTCTATCTATCTTATCTAATCTAATCGTATCTTATCTTATCTATCTATCTTATCTATCTATCCATCTAAGCTAAGCTAAGCTAATCCAATCTAAATCTAAATCTAAACCTATCTAAATTAATCTAAATTAATCTAAATGAATCTCAGTCAATCTAAATTAATCTAAATCTTAATCTAAGCTAATCTAAGCTAATCTAGTCTAGCCTAATCTAATCTAATCTAATCCAATCCATCTAGCTGCATAGATAAATGAACGAATTATTGTGAACATGTTAAGATCTATGTAAAAATACACATGGTTACATGTTGGGTGGCCAGGTGTCCTCCCACTTTTGGGCAGATTTGCAAGGCAGAGTCACCCTTCCAATATCACAACTAAAATTCAAACCTTCCTGGAATGGTGATTGAGACGTGGAACCTACATCCCTCCTATCATACAGTGCCTGTCCCACCATTCAGCTTTGGTTCAATCACCAGTGTTTGTTGGTAAACCTAGCCGGTGAATATCCCTATTTTTCTGACTGGTTTCGATGATGTGAGTGGTTTCGAAACATATTGGCTCCCAACAGCCTCGATGGCTCAAACATTGGATACCGCCCTGGGTACCTCATATTAGGTTTGTTGGTTCCTCCAGGGTGAACATCAGCATCCTTACTGCTTCAATCCCAAATTCGGCTTCGTGGTCGAGGAGCTCGAAGCCACGCGATGGCTCGGAAGCGTCCGAGGTGTCGATGTGTTTGACCAAAAGGGATGTTCAAGGGATGTCCCGGAAGAGATTTTTGATGATTTTTGTATGTGAGGACTCGATTTTTTCCGGTCCTCCCCGGGGAAATCATGGGAAATCCATTGTTTTCCATTGTTTTCCAAGGACTCGATTTTGTTTTTCAGACATGTTTGGTGCGGAAACTTGGAGAAAACCTGTAGGTTGTGGATGCAGTGGTAGCGGGTGAAGCGGCTGTGGCGCGATCCATGCAGGAGCCAGGGCTGTGTTATCAATGGAATATGGGGATTTAGATGGATTTAGAGACTTGGATGTATATACCATCTATATCAATCTATAAATGGATATGCTCAATAGGAAATAGGAATATCATTTGATATCATTTGTAAATGGTTTTAACATCCGTGAATGGATCTTCTTTCTGGATAAGCCCTATTTTCAACAAGAATATTATCTATATAGGATGTAAATGGGTATCCAAATTGGGTTCCATACAGAAACACGACCAACTTTGTGGGTCCAACGCCACCATGTTTCGCTGTGGAGCCACCAGAATTGTTACGAAATGCAGCTGGATTTCCAACGGTCTCTTTTCATCTCTTTTCCTCCAACATAGACATAGATGAAGCATGATACCCTCTGGTAAACTAACATAGCTATGGAAAATCACCATTTTCAATGGGAAAATCCACTATAAATGGCCATTTCCAATAGCTACGTTAAATTACCAGAGGGTAAATCATGAACAGTCATGAATTACACACGACATGCTTTTCATGGGAAAGGCATGAGTTTGCACTCGGCAGCCCCTGGAGGAAGTGGTGAGTTCCATGCATAGTGCAGCACTGAGTCCTCCATCGGATTCGAGACAATTCCAGTCCCATTTTGGGGTTTCCCACAAAATCACAAGCAAATCAAGCAAAAACACGCACAAAAGCTTTGTTTTTGGGAACATGAGCTACCCTCCGGTAGACTAACATAGCTATGGAAACTGGCCCATTGATAAATGATTTATGATGATTTATGATGATTTACCTATCAACAGAAACTGTGACTTTCCATACTTACCTTAAATTCCCAGATGGTAAATCACAATGTCTCCGGGACATGAAAACCCGATGATATCGCCGTATTTTTATTGGTGAACTCCCCATCGAATCACCATTTGTCAACGGTGTCGTTCCTAGGCCCTGAGAATCCCAACACCTCTCCCAACAGTCCGCAGTGGGTCGAAAGCTCAGCGCGTAAAGTGGGAGATTTTGCCCTGCAATCACCGTGTTTTTTTTGGTAAGCATGAAATTATATAATTATATATATATATATATATATCATATACATATTACTAATACACGTAGTAATTGAATCGAGGAGTGTCTATAAGATGATTTTCCTCTGTCAGTTACTGTACTGTAAAATTATGTGTGTATATATATACACGTATATATATATATATTGTAATACAAACATAGATGATATACATGTACGCATATATATATATATATATATCAAGGGCTGGCTTTACCACAACGCACTGGTGGTTAAAATGCGACTTGGTGGTAGACCCTCAGTGTTAGCACTTTCCATGTGTATGGCTCAAGAATTGGTGCCCGGACCCAGGCCAACTCCTCTGTAGGCATGCTGGGGCTGCGCGTGTTGGTGTGGAGTTGATATGGAACGATGGAGTATGATGAATCCCTTCACCTCAATATGAACCACCTCTCATAAACCATGGTTTAGTAGGGGATTTGCACATATTTCTCATCATACAATGGGTGTGTAGTCCTGCGGGGTGATGGGAGTATTCCACATGACTAGTCGACTAGCAATGATTATCAACCATTATCCATGAATATTATGATGATAACTATTGATCATTATCCATGATCCATTGATAATAACTATTGATGATTATTAACCATTATCCATCATAAATCATCATAATATCTAGTGATCAAAAAATCCATTATCCATTGGAGTTCCATGGAATGTGTTAGAAATAACTATTGGAATTTTCTAAAACACCGGGGAATTTGCGGATCTCGGTGCATGAAATCAGCGCCGCAGAGTGGACATGGGCCCATTTTTTTTTGTGTTTCGAAAGACCAACTCGCCATCAATGGCAAACTATATGTATATATACAATTATATAATATTATGTAAAATAATATATATATATACATATATATATATATACAATTTCTTGAAACAAGTGACTATGCTTACGCGGTAATTTATGTGATGCGTGGCGGCGAAACCTCGATTTTATAAGATCAGTTGGCAAGATTAGATATGCAGCCATTTGGCGCAGGTGTTGAAGATGTGGCAGCTTCTGTCCAGGCTGGGCTGGCAAAATTGGGGATGTTTTATCGTTCTGGGTTTACCACACTATATAGCATATATTACTAATGTTAGTAGAGACATAGTAAACCATACCCGCATTTACAACAAATGAGCGCTGTAAACCATCAAAATACGGGTGTAATTGTAATTTTATTAGCATTTGTACAACTTTGGTAGTCTCCGAAAATGGCATCCTGAACGCCAGTTTCTCTCCACAGATGTTTTTGCAGAAAGATGAGCGTAGACCTTGGGTGAGTCTGTGGTGCGCTGGTACCATTCGATGAAGATGAAATGCCAATCAATCAGGGCCGTGTAGCGGACTCACGCCAATGAGCGGCTAACACTGCTTTTGATGTTGGCAAGGATTACACATATATACATATATATATAGATGATACGGAGAAAATCACTCGGACCTCAAAAATCAAAGAACAGTTTTTTTCATGCTTTCTTTTTTCCCCTAAAAATCACTTTACATAGCATCAAACCAATCAAACTCAGCCAGGGCCTGGATGACGCCATCGCTGACATCCACAAGGAGCCCACCCCGGGGCCCAGGGACTCCCGGGACTCGCTGAATATCACCATTTTTGTGGCTGAAAGCCCGCACTTGCTTAGTTTGGAGTAGACTGGTTCGGTTCCTCTATGTTTCTGGTTAAATTATAACGACCTCACTGGTCTCCGGAACCCTGGAATCATAGTCAATAAGGGGAATTATCCCAAAATAACCTTATTTCAGGTTAGTGAAATATTATAATTTACCCATATGTTTGTTGATGATACATCCGTATCTCCGTGTCTCCATTTTCATTGGTTGACTTAGCTCTGGATTTGTTTGCGATGATATCCCAGTTTTTGTGGCTGAATGATTCATGCTAGGTTTTTGATAAATTTTGTTGATTCAATCCTCTTTATTGCTAATTGTATCCCCATTTTAGTTGCTTAAATCATGCTTTTTCTGGGTTTGTCAGAACATGGGACCCAAATCCACTGGTGATATAATTTTCAACCAATTCCTCCTGAAAATATGTATTATGGTATATTCATCTATATTCTGGTGAAATGTGCAGCTTCAGGTACCCTCCAGTAAATTTTCACATAGACCCTGAGTCCCTGCCAGTTGTTAGTGGAAACATACCACTATTTGGCAGGGTCTATGTTGATTTACTGGAGGGTACACCCAACATTGTTGGTTGAGCCCCACATTTGTTGATAGGTTTCCCATTTTCACTGATTATATCCCTATTTTCATTGAGACGTCCGAATTTTTGTTGCTTGAACGACCCTAGAGCTTAGGAGATTGAGGCAATGGTGCCGGCCAACGATTCTCTGGATGTGGGGCTTCTCATTTTTTGATTCAGCGTGCCACTGTCACTCGCGCGGTTGAAGCCCAGGATTGGATGACGTTGTTTTTGGAATTCAAAACAGGATCAGATCCCAGAGTTGGATGGAAAGGCTTCTAGTCAAGTCTATTTATTGGCACAATCTGGAAGGTTTTTGATATGACATTTACCTTCAGCCAACTCAATGATTTTTCATTAAGTCACAACGTTGGACAAGTCCGAGATTGGGGATGCCCGAACTCTCAATTTCTGTTGCAAAGCTTTCATGCGACTTACGTTTTTTAGAACCTTTTGTCCCTATTTATGTGGTTTGAAGGCCAGAAAAGGTTCTGTCCCTGCTGGTACCGATTTACTGTATGTTTCCACACATACAGATAGGGACTCCTCTGTATCTCTTTACATTTGTGCACAGGTCAACCCCCCACACACACACACATATACGTGCACACACACATATATATATATACATATGTATACATACACATTTATAGAATTGTACGAACACATACTGCATTTTTTACACACCGACACCCACACACACACATATGTAACATGTATGTATATATGTATATACATACATATACACATACATACACTATAAATCACTATAATACTATATATATATATATATATATATTTACACGTACAGATGATATACACACATTTCCCTTAATTCGTTGTTAGTGATATATATATATTCTCTTTGGCGCAGCTTTGGAATGATAGCCTGGACCTGAGGCTGGAACTTCAGCTTGAGAGTCAAGGAACCACAGCATTTACTGTAGCCACAACAGCTGCATCAAGTGTGTGTGAAAATGGGGCATTTACCTCTCAAATTAAACGGCAATTTTGATGGGGAAGATTCTGACCATCCATTAAATTTGGGGTCCTTTTTTTCAGATAATTCCAGAATTGGAAGATAAAATCTACAGGAAACCCAAGGAAACCCTCGTATTTGCTGGTAAACACATGTTTTCCTATGATTCAAGCCTTCCTAATCCCTCAATGTTGGCACATCTTCAGATTCAGTGGTATTTTTTTCAACTCTTGGGTCCAACACATAGCTTTAGCTTCCCTCTTCTGGGCGCGGAGATCTTGCCAGCAATTGACCAGCACAAATGTGCTGAGTTGAAACCTGCAGGTGTGTCCAGCTTGGTCTGTGGCCCACCATTGGAATTGCCGGCTCTCTCGCCTGGGCGTTGATAATGACAGAGGGCGTGAAATTCGCGCTTTCTGCGTGCACGAGAGCGCTGCAAATGTGGAAAGAAATGGCTGGGAACCTGGATGAAGGTGGATGAAAGTATGACAGTATGATCAAACTGGATGATTTGAGAGATGCATAGAGATGCTATTGGCGCGCAATGATGAGATGCTGTTGAATTGGTTGCGGTTGTGCCAAATAGAGGCAATTGTCATGTGATATGTGGATGACCTCTGGTCCAAGCTTCCGTTCAGTCTTGAGCCAAGCTCGATGATGCACCATGAAAGATCTGATCAAGCAGATCTTGGGAGATGTTTATCACCCTGACGCACGGATTGGTCGTCATTGCTCTTGGACATCAGTGGCATCAAATTTGCGACATCACCTCATATCAATACAGGAACTACACGATTTTCCCAAGCATGACATGGGGAGGACAACATCAGAGAAGTCATGAACGGTCCAAGCTTCCAACGGTCCAAGCAATACCACAGCTGGGCCACTGGCAATGCTCAGCTTCAGTTTGTCCACGAGGATGGGTCGTTCAGCCTCGGATTGGCGTTTTTGGAAATCTGGTACGATATGGTATGATCCTGTTAAATCCTTTCAACTTACTCAACTTAGCTCTTATAATTATGTAATGAGAATATACGAGAATATCAATGATCATGATAAATAGCAGCAACAAGAACAATCATAATAGCAACAGTGATATCATTATATTAGACACACACATATGTCATATGTATTATATATATATTATCCACATATAATATATTATACATTTATACACATACACACCCATAAAGGGTGCTTGTCTCATGGTAGCTCCCTCCTGATACCTGGCACTTCGTGACAGTGGTCGAAATCACGGCTCCGGCAGGGCGTGGTTGCGACTGGGTGGTTTCCTGGTGGCTGCCTTGGCCTACTTGCTACAAGCCCACCGTGTCTCGGTTGGCTGTGGGAGGGCAACCCCCTGGAGTCCTGTGGGACTTTGGGACAGTACCCTCTGGTAAACTAACATAACTATGGAAAATCTCCATTTTTAATGGGAAAACTCACTATAAATGGCCATTTTCAATAGCTACGTTAAATTACCAGAGGGTACTTGTGGTTTGGTCAAACGATCTCTTGTTTTTTTTGAGTGAACAGAACTCGGGCAACTTGGGGCAACTCCAAAGAAAATTGGGGCGTGCACATGTCGCTTCGGCCGGTGGAGCTGTTTCTAATTTGCAGTGGATCCGTCTTTGGCATTTCCATGCCAGGGTTTTCTTGGATCTTTTGGCCCAATGGCTCAATGATCTTGATACTGGGGTGATGCTCCTGAAACTTGCTGGTGCTTAGTAGGGAAAGGGGGAATGGGATGCTTATTCTTAGTTACAATTTAGTTCTAATAGATCATTACCCACCTCCCTACTAAGCACCAGCAAGTAAACTTCCCCTGGAAGTTTCGCCAAGGAAGTCTTTCTTCCAGAGCGGCAAGCTATGTGAAAGCCGGCCACTGGGCCGTGGTGCTCGGAGGCAGTGAAGGTATTGGTGAGGTGCGGCAACCTGAAATCCGACCATCTGAGTTGGGGGGGGAGGCTATTGCAGCGGGATTTTTGATGGGAAAAATCACGGAACATTGCAATGTTTAATAGGTATATTATATGTAACTATATATATATATATACATACATATATATTATATGATTATGATGGTAAATCACTTACAAATCGGTCATTTTCCATGTCAAATTACCCGAGGGTAAAACTGGGCAAAACCGAAATTTGCAACATGACATTTTTCCCCTTTGGAATTGCCATAGTTTGGAAGGACACACCCATTTGGAGGAAAAAAGACACTGATTCTGAAGACACTATGGTTGTATCATGGATATATATACTGTAAGTGTGGCATACACCATAAGTATGACACCTTGTATCCCCCAAAAAAAGGTCATTCCAGAGATGTTTCTTGAGGCCTGGGCCTTTCAACTGGCTCACCTGGACATGAACTTGGTGTTGGTGGCCAGGTCCTGGGGCGAAATTTGCCGACAATTTCCAGGAAGCCACCAGGATGACCGGAAAAAGCCATGGTTTATGTTGTGTATATCCCAGGTAAGAGGATCTACTTTGGAGGTTAGTTATATATAGATTCACTTACCTCATATTTCTATTATTTCTATGTAATATATATATATATATACATAATATATCTATATATACGTATGTAATGTAATGGAATGTAATGTATGTATGTGTACATATATATATATGTACACATAACACATGGTTAGTTTGCGGTTGGAATTGTCCGAAGCAACCCGCCTAGCTTTGCAATCGCCAACCACCAGCGATGGACTTCAGACGCCAGGCGTCTGAAGCCCTTGGAGGATGTGAAAGAGGCTCTGCTGAAGAGCAAACCAAACATCCAGGTGCCTTGGTGCGAAGCGAAGTTTCGAAGCATGATATTCTAATGATGATCCCCAATTATGATCCGAATGATATCCCTGTGAATCCTTATAAATCCCTATAATTCCATGTCAATCCTGATATCAATCCTTATAACTCCATATCAAGGATCTTATATAGTTCCATAGTCCTTATAAATCACCCAAAAAATCCTTATAATCTCATACAAGTTCCTATCCCTATATATCCCTATAACATCCCTTATTCTCAAGGACGGTCGTCGTCAACTCGTCAACTCTCCAGGTGGATCTCGTCACGCAGGACCTGGCGCAGCTGAACGAGAGCCGCATCGCCGAGATGTTGGAAGGCCGCGAGGCGAGGGGAACATGTCCAACATGTGGCAGTGGTTGGCTTAGGCAGATATAATCTGGTATAATCTGATATAATGAGATTATCTGAGATGGTCATGAGATAAAGATGGAATACGAATGGGATGATCATGGGATTATAATAGGGATATGCTATATGTTTGTGTGTGTGTTATTCTTTTCAAAAGTCATAGGGAATCCCCAAGTCACCACGGGTCTCAATATGTGAAACCAGGATGGTAGTTCGATGCGGTTTCCCCCCATGATATATATATAATATATATATATATATAAACATGGAAACATACAGTATATATATATATATACATATTGGGAACATCTTCATGGAAGAAAATCCGAGGTTTTAGAGTCATGGGCCATGGAAGTTGGTGGATTTTCTTGAGATGGAACTTGGGTATTCTTGTGGTTACAGATGGAAAGGAACATGGAGAGCACTATAGTCACTATACGCTTTGATCATCTAACCCGGTGAACAGGCAGCTTAGGCTACTAGATACCAGGCAGTCATTTGCGGCTACAAATGGTTGGCGCGCCTGTTATATATTTCAAACCATCGAAAGAACGTGGCCAGAATGGTAGATAAGGTTAGTAGGCGACTCATACCCTGCTATCGACGATGGCCACAAGAAGCCTGCCAAGAAATAGGATGGAAACGGAGCTTACCAATGTATCAAAAAGGTGGGATCATGTGGGATCCAACCCTTGTATTTGTCCCCCCGTACCTCCATTAATTCAACGAAGACGAGTGGAATAACCACGTATTCACCCACAAGACACTACCATGGCGAGCACCATGCCCTCGTGATTTCCCCTTGCATCAGCAGTTGTTGTGAATTTGGAGTTGTCTAGCCACATATTTCATATCTTTGCACCTATGCGATGCGAGGTGTAAGTGCGCACACACACACATATATATATATATATCATATCTCACTATATCCCAGAGCCCCACCACCGTACTATCATGGATAGACAGAAAGATGGACTGGGTCAGCGCCAGAGGTGAGACTGTTGATCCACAACGCGGCACATGTGGGAGCGACGGGTAGCTTTTTAGATGCTGACCTAGGCGACAGGGTGGGCTTGGAAGCGACAGGGTGCTTTTTGGTGTGCCCAGAAAGGATGGAATCTGAAGATAGATGCTTTTCAACATTTCAAACGGTGTGGATATCAAAAAAATCCACCGAAGTTTTCAAACAGTGGGGATAGGGATAGTGGAGAGCATGAGAAGGGGCATACGCCACCCAGTTGCGCGATGTGTCATGATGATCCTTCAACTTTACCACCGACTGAGAGCTTTGTGGCATAAAGGATGTGGCCCCAGATGCAAGAAGACCAGCCAGTTTTTGAGCACAAGAAATCCTCAATCATGGCTGATTTCTCATGTGATGGCATGTGTCACTCTCTTAGGACTCAACCTCAGCATGAACGAGAACTCGTCAACCTCAGCATGGATACCCTCTGGAAATTTAACTATGGAAAATGGCCATGAACATAGTATTAATAATGGTGATTTTCCATATGTTAAATTACCAGAGGGTATTGACCGCAGGTTCATTCATGTCATCTGTTGATGTGAACGTGAAAAGCGTGGCGACTGCCAGCTACGTCTTTGGCAATGAGTTGATGCTGCGAGGCGAGGCGAAACTTGTCGTCCAGCTGTTTGATGACAAAACACAACTCTTTTTTTGGGATGGGGTATACAAGTCTATACCAGAATAAAGACCTTTCATTTATGGTGGAATTGATTGGAATTGAGTGGAATTGATTGGAATTTATGATTTTGTATAGTTTAGGGATGTTTAGGGATGTTTAGGGTTGGGTCCATTACTTCTAATGCTCTGTACTGTCTCTATCATAGGAAAGGATCGCCTTTATGCGCCCATTGATATACATCCCTACAAGTGTTGGCGTAGCTTCCCGATCCTGCTTGGTTATCAGATATCTACTCATTCACCTCTGTCAACATCCCCATGCTAATTATAAAACCAACTTTTTGGTTTAACCATTGAATCTGTTTACTGTAAGATATTGATGATATTGATGTTCTTGACATGTTTGGTACCTTTTTCTTAGGAATTGACTCTGACGTCACCATTTTCTTGAAGATACCTGGCTCACTCGTCGTCCCAAGCGGACAGCTACTTGAAAGGCGTTCCCGGAGGCATCGTGCTGATGTCGTCGATTGCTGGTGAAGTAGGCCTGGCGTTGGTGTAGTGGAAGCATGGAGCCCAAAGATGATTTCATCAAACTTAGGAATCAGTTTCGCCAAGTTTCGAAGGAGGATTTGGGATTTCTGATCACAATGCAAGGGCGATGTGAGAACAAAAATGTGTCTTTTTGTAGCCTTTGCAGCTGGCAGGATCTGCCTACGTAGCAAACTATGCAGCCACAAAGGTTGGGGTTGAACTTCGCCCGCTTCAGTTGGTATTGCTGTAAAGGGTTGAGTTCTGTGACTCCCTGCAAGTGTATTTTCGATGCTAAGAGTGGCAGCCGTGCAATCATTGACAGACTTCATTTGGGGGTTTCCATAAATGGAGGTACCCCAAAATGGATGGTTTATAGTGGAAAATCCTACTAACATGGATGATTAAATGAGTCGCCGGCACCTGATTCTGCTTTTCATAGCCTTTCCAGCATTGTCTCACTGTGAATGGAAGGCCTATATCACAACCCTGTCAAGGGGCCTCTCGGATGAATGGTGGCCAATAGGCGTTCCGGCCAGTTTGGGTTGGAGGAGGGAGCCGGAGGGAGCGATCTTCTTTCCCTCTTGGGACCAAAGGCTTTTGAATTCCAAGCAGAATGAGATCACGAAAGAAACTTTGAAACCAGGCTGCTCCCCAATTTCATGGATGATCATATATGATCATGGTTTTCGCCATGAACATGACTGACATTATCATGGTTTTTTTGATGTTTTTTTCCATTAAGATGACCATGAACTGGGGGTTAATCCATCCATCCCCTCCTGGGCGCTGCCAGGCGTCGATGCTTTGGCCTGTGTGGCTGGTGCCACCATCACGCCGACGTATCTACAAAGCACTTCGGCGACCTGGCCGAAAGAACTCGCCTGAATCCCAATGTGTTTTTAAGGGATTTCTATGTGAGGGATTGAGGGATTGAGGTTGTCATTGGTTATCCCCAAAATCATTATCTTATCTATCCTATGCTTACACGGGATATCCGTGTTTGGTATGCTTTTGAACCCTGGAACACTGAAATGTTCAAGGCAACATAGATAAAATCAATTAACATCGCTGATCAGCAAATGGATGTCCATTCCGCCCTATGATATCTGGGTAAATTATAACGACCTCACTGGTCTCCCTCACTGGAATAATGGTTAGTAAGGGAAATGATCCCCAAATGGCCTTAATTCAGGTGAGTGAAATATAATAATTTACCCAGATATCAGAGTTTTTGACCCTTTCCAATACGACAACTGGGTGGATTCCCTAAAAAAAAACAAGTTCTGTGGTATCGTTCGTGACTACTTGGAGCTGAGCTGTGACGCAAGGCTTCCACTAACAAGGTCGTGATTTGTACTACTACCCTCTGGTAATTTAACATAGCTATTGAAAATGGCCATTCTTGATGGGAAAACTCACTATAAATCACCATTTTCAATAGCTATGTTAAATTACCAGAGGGTAACTGACTATGATTGATGTGCTTGCAGCACAATGTTTGATGATCAACGGCAACACTTTCCCGGCGAGCTTGAACCCTACCGGTAATTTGGCTGTGTTGAAAAAGACAGATTGATTTCCCCGGCAATGATGTGCTCTTTTGGAATGTCTCCGATCAGTGGACCATGTAGCCGTTTTTTGTTCTTCGCAGGGTTTTTGGGGGAAGTGGGACACCACTTTTTTTAAAACAAAACATGGATAAATGGATAACAAAAACATGCTCGGATGCACCCATTCTTTCAAAACAATTTCAACTCAACTGTGGCAGATCCCCACAATCGCTGTTTAACCTCCCAGTTATACCATAACCAGACTGGGGATTCATCCCGTTGCGGGCGAGCGTTGGATTCACCGTGCTGACTCCCAGGCTGGAGCGCGGGCGTTGATTGAACAGGACTCCGATCCCGTGGCCTGGTGAAGTTTTCAGTGCCATGAGCCATGTGATTCTGATCGTACCTGTAAGGTGTCAAGCTTGTATTGTCGCAACTGCGGAAACATGTGGAAACTGTGGCACTGCACTGGCAAATGAGACAATTGCACAAACATACCATATACACACACACATCAGCCACTCTAATTACTCCACCTTTTGTTGCCTTTACATGCCTTTGCTCTAGCGTATGGCATCTGGACATCTGGACGCTCGACAATTCTGGCAGTCTCATACAGAGAAATCCTTGCAGCGAGTACAAGCAGGTTGCGCAGAATGGAATGCGCTGGCTGCTTATTTTGGCAAACACATGCCGCCCGACAGCCAGCTACAAATCATTGAGCGAGTTGAAAATCCGAAGCTCTGGAGCCTGTATGAAGCACATTTGGAGGCTGTAAAGGATGGTTTCCCTGGGGAGCCAGAGATGTGGCTATGGCATGGGGCAGATGACATTGGTCAGATTACTGGTGATGGGTTCAAGACTGCCTACTCCAATCGGACCTTCAACATGTACGGCGTTGGTCACTACTTTGCGGTGGATCCCCGGATGGCCAACCACTTTGTGCGCAGTGGTCGGGACGCACCAGAGAAGGCTCGAAAGATCATCCTGTGCCGGGTTGCAGCTGGGGTTTGCAAGACTCGGGAGCCCATACAAACGCACGTGGACAACTGCAAGACTAAGCACATGGGATGCAAGTTCTGGGCCTGCCGAGAGTTGCGGGCCAAACTTCTGAGAATGCCCGAGAACCAACAGGCTCCAGCTGGTTCACATTCCTGTACTTCGAAGAACAATGTGGAAGTGATTGTGTTTGAAAATCACCACGCGTATCCCGCCTACGTTGTGGAGTATACCTCTCCATCTCTGTCAGATTTCGATCCCTACAAGAAGATGAAAGAACTGGCTTCTTTCGACCCCCGTGCCGATCGCGCAACCTGGACGATTCAATTCAAAAGCAAAAGGGCTTTGGTCCTTGGAGGTCTTGGATTCTGCGGCGATATGGCTTACGCTGAAACGCTCACAGCATATGCCAAAGAGGCTTTCCCGGAAATGGTGTGGGAACAACGAAGCTGCAATCCACCCGAGGTTTGTAGCGTCCTCCAGAACTTTGATGTTGTGCTGGTTTGCGATATCTACATTGATTTACCCCGGAAGTTATGGAGCCCCAAGATGGACCAGGCCCTGCGCGAATTTGTGCTGAAGGGTGGATTTCTGGCTTTCCTGGGTGGCGAGCCACTGGCCAAAGACAGGATCTTCAAGGACATATTTGGACTTTCCTGGACCTTTGCTGGCGAGACAGGCTCGGATTGTGTGAAGTCCAGCATGGTCGACCGGCTGTGCATGGCAGGTGCTCCAGACAAGTTGGAAAGGATGAAGCTGATGCCTTTGGAGAACGTGCCCAAAGAAGAGCGAATCTACATCTTAGAGACTGACGTTGAATCCGAGGAGTCACATGACATGCCCACGGAGTCAGATCTGTGTGGCGTGACCCGTGCAGAGCATGGGTTTGGCGCCATTGTCAACCTGGGTGAGATGAGATATCACCCAGACTTTTACCCCAAAGGCTTAAAGTTTTCTTGGTGGGATGCGTTGCTTTGCCTGGTGCAAGGTCATGGACCGAAACCCGCCCTTGATGAGGCGTTGGAAGTAGCTTTTTCGCAAGGCCTTCAAAACATTAAGGATGATGATGCTGAAGTGATCCGCATAGAAGCCTTGATAGATGATGCTTTTGATGCCGTTCTAGAAGCCAATGAAGAGAAGTTGGGTAGTATGTTGAGACACATCAACCCAAACCTGGCAGACGAACGTGGTTTTACCCTGCTTATGATGGCTGCACAGACTTCGAAGGTGAACATCATGCAGCTGCTCTTGAATGCTAGAGCAAACATCAACCAGACGGATAAGGACAATGGTTGGACAGCCTTGCACTATTTGACGGAATCGCCAATGGCAACGAGAGAAGCCTGGGATTTCTTGGTTGAGGCGGGATCAAATCCGCGCTTGGAAAGCCGCTTTGGAGACAGTCCGCTGCAACTTGCTCGTGGCAATTTCCGGCTGCAACTTGCTCGCGGCAATTTCCGGGGGGGATTTTGAAGATGAACGATGATGAGCCGAAAACCCGGGACGATCCAAATCGATCTACTGTTTCAACATGTTTCAACTCATTTGGAGCGTGAAAGCGGTCTCCGAAAGCTCAGAAAAACACGGCAGGTTTGAGTGGGCTGAAGTCTGAGTCTAAGGGGTACAACAAGTTTCTGGTTCAAGTCCCCATCTGCCGCCGAAAAGAAATCGTTGGGGGGTCACTTTGGCCACGGCCTCCGCCGCTGTGAAGGAGCCCCTGGACGTCGTCCAAGAGTGCTTAGCCAATTTGGGAAGGAGCCGGTTTTGATCACTTGGTGTAAAATGTCGGGGATGTTAAACAGCTCTGGGGTACGACCAGCCTTGACCAGTGGTGGGATTGTACCATTGTTCAGCCAGAAATTACAGATGATATACTTCATTATACTTCATAATTATAATCTTTAATATCTGAAATATTTGTTTGATTTTCACCACGGGTATGACTGAAGCAACCAATAAACAGGGTGAAAGTCCAAAGATTGAGGCCCTCAGTAGAAGGAATTTCCTACTGGTTGGATGACTAATCAGATGGTCGGTGTTTCCACTTGATCCACTTGGTACCTTAATAATCTATGGTAAGTGAATATTCTTTGAACATGTTAAAGCAATGTAAGACACCCACATATTCATCATGTTCCCTGGGTGTGTTTCCATCCATGGGTTGAACAGCAACTGCTCATCACCCTTTGTGTTGGCCAGGACATCTATGATTGTCACAGGGGCGTTGAACAAAATGGCCACAGCGATTTGGACTCGAGTGCTCCCGAAGGGCTTTGCGACCCAGGCAGGGCCCATAGGGTAAAAAACCGGCTGCTGGTTGGTCAACAGAATTGGGGACTTGACGCCTGGAACATGAAACGCTGTGATACTTCCATACTAAAGATAATCTTACTTGCAGTCGACTGGCCATTCATTCTTTCCAACTTTCATTTTTTTGTGGATTGAGAGGTCATTTTCCACGGTAAACCACTCAGGTTTGGCGCTACAAAAAATTCACCCAAACCAACCAATAAACTGGTTTGAGAGAGCACCTTTTTTCCAAGGGGGAAACCTTTTGAGCCCTATTGCAATTCAGACTCAACCAAGATTTTCTCGTGTTTACCAGCAGGTTTTACTAGCAGCAGCCGCTTTTAAGTATAGGGTCAGCAGGGGATCTCATGTTCCACGCAATGGTCAGAGCATGTTCTGCAAATGCCTTTTGATCAGTTTGTTTCCAGTATTATTACAAACTGCGTCTCCTTTGCAATCAGTGCTTGACTCAAATCACCCCGCATCTTGCACTGAACGCGCCTAGACCATTGGGCAGCAAACTGGCCGCATGCTTGGCATCTCATGAGGCAGCCATTGCTTTGTTTGTGGTAGGACCTGGTAGGAATTGCTTTGAAGCAAGATGAATCCAAGATGAAGCAAGTGAATCCAGTCTTCAGTGGATCCTTGTGACCTCCGATGGTTTGCCATTTGCACCGAAAGGTGAGCGCTGACAAGATGTTGGCTGCCATCATGACCTGTCAAGAACTTGAAGAAACGATGGGCGCCGGTGATGGCTTGGGGGTATGAACCAAAATTGTGGACCCCGAATGGGCTGGTTGAACTTGCACAGCTTGACTCGTTAAAACCAGCCATTGGCGGGGGTTGATCCTTGCAAAAAGTAGATTCGACCAGACCCGCCTCAATTTGCGATGTTGAAGTCTAAAGAATCCGAATCTCATCCAAAAACCAACCATGTTAGATTTGATTTTAACATGGTTGATGGGTTAACCGTCAATACAGTGGTCGTCACTACACTGGTCTATTGGGGATAATTGAACGCGTTTACAGCCAGTCCATGGCTCAAATCGGACGCACGGCCTTGCCATGCACAAGGTGACCGGCCATTTTTGAGGGATTTGATGCTGGAGTCTATGCCGAAACCATGGGGAGTAAATGATGTAGATATTCTATTCCAACCAGTTTTTTTTTGAAGCTTCAAGCAATCTTTTGGTCACTGGAGAGGAATAATAATATATCATTGTATATTATATCATAATATATCAACAAATGGCCACATGTGTTGGATTTGGTGTTTTGCCATGTCCAGACATTGTCCGGGGAATCTCTGGTGCCGCGGTTTCTTTCCTAAATTGGGACGCAGCCAATCACTTTCCCGACTCGTGGTGACCTCAATTTTGTTTTTCCGGTAGTGGAATTTTGGAAGTCAGAGATCCCCATGCACACAGGGACTTGGAGAAGATGTTTATTCATGGAAGGAAGGTCTAGGAGTTGGATTACCGGTCAGGACATGGACGCCGATGCTCTGCGTGATGCGGTGGTGCCTGCCCAGCCGATTGAACATCTCGTAGCGCTCCTGCAGAACGAGAACCTTGGCAGTGCGACAAAAAAACATGCTCCACTTCTGGCTTGCATTCACGTGAGAGATGCACGTGTCACACAGATGTCTACATTTACATACATCAAATAGTTTACGCATGTTTACTATATATATATATTATAATTCTTTATATTTGTACTATATACACAAGAATATATATATATATATACATATATATATGATTACATGCTGCATATGTATTTGTACATGTTTTTCTATATGTATTCAGAAGCTGACAAAATCATGGAAATAAAAAAGGAATTGGCATTTACCTCGAAACGAGGAATTCCCAAAGTACGCAAAGTCTGTATGCATATTTTGTTTTGTCTGAGCCTCCACAACCGTTAATTCCAAGGAATATTATATCAGAGGTGACTGCAAAATATCTACATACCCCAGGAAGAAATTCGAATTATGGAAATCTGAACTAAGAGATCCTGATCCAAGAAATCCTACTTTTTGTGATGCCTGGAATGCCGCCAGAGCAGCCAACTCGAACGCCGAGGGGCTGCGAACATGTTCAGCCTTGCACACTCATGAACATTTTCGACATAAAAGCTGTAATTTCATAGGAACACTGTAAATTACAATATGACATGCTTCTAATGAGCGAAATTATCAGCCAAAGCATTGTCAGCAATATCCAAAAAGCGGAACAACATATAAGGGTTCACCAAATGGACAAGCCAAAGTATCCCATTGGCATGAAACCTCCAGGGTCCAATACGCACGCGTGACCAGGTAGATAGACGGACACATACAATATTGCATCCATCCATATTGCGCCATGAACCAAAGGTTGGATTGTTTACCCATCTTGTGGCATGGTCATCAATCCATTTCATAAGGATTGATATACCAATATGTACCCATAATGTTTGGATCTCCACTAGGGGATGGATTACCATAACTCATGAATTCCAAGTAAGTCGACAATTTCATATTCTATTATATCTCATTGCACCCCCATATTCATTGTCATATCCTATTATATCCCATTCTCTCCCACTACCATATTGGATATAACTGGAGAAATGTGGATATACAGTAATAGGATATGACATATTATGGCCTATTATTGTCCTATATGGCCATATTATTCGATCCCCCTCCCTTTAACCCTGGAATATTGGGGGGGGGGTAAGGCAAGATTTTTTTTGAGAAATATTTCACCCAACCACGTGAAATATCCACCCCCCCACGTGTTTTTGGGCTTCCAAAAGAGGTGGGGGGGTCTTCCGGATGTCAGACTTTAGCCCTGGTCTTTGAAGATTGTCAGAAACGGACGGAATCCTACTGCTGCAATGGAATTTCTGGGGGGTGGTTTTGCACCTCCCCCGCTTTGGAGAGAGAAAACAAACATGGAAATGTGCGCTTCAGCTGGTTTGCACGCACCTGACCACATCCACCGGTGCCTGCTGATGCGTAATTGACTTATTCTACCGTATATAAACCATACATTTTTAGCTGAACTATTTCTGGGTGGGGAGGGGGGTAACCTCCCCAAAAGTGAAATATGTCAGTGCTAACCCCCCCAGCCCCCCTATCAATGGATACCCCATATGGCCATTTGTCAGTCATTCCACCAACTGCCCAGGAAGGTCATGATGAGGCGCTTGCGTCAGGACACTGACGAGACGAAGGAGGCCGACCAAGGGATGGCCCCTTGGGAGTTCCACTAACGACAAGGGGAAGTGCTAGGTTTTTCGTTTCGTTTGGGGGGATGATTAATAGTATGATGAATAACTACGAAAACATAGCGGTGGTCAATATTAAGCAACTAGTATTTATATGTATTTATAACTGAACCAAATATCCTCGAGTAATGACTATTTTTTTTGTTTTAAAGGAAGGGATGCATGGACCTTGCGTTCACCTTGCCATGGGGAAAATATTGTCAGTGGATCCATAGCTATTTGGTCACTTTGATGATTTGAGTCCCTCCATTTATTTTGAGAAAAACAGAGACCGCACCTGATCCACGACCTCATCAGGAGCTTCTACGATTAGAGAGTGCTTGCAAAGAAGAAGACAAGGTGCTATGGGGTGGCACTTCAGGCCGCAGAGTTGGCAATTTTGAACCGTCACCCGTTGATCTCAGGGGATTTGGCAAAGATTTCGCAGGATTTTGCCGAAGAAATCCTGAAAGATCTGGGTGTGTCCAAAAGATATGATTCGATATATTCTGGTTCGGGAATCCTGCTTTGCCACAACATTTTTTGGGACATGACGCTATTCCCATCGTTATTGCTGGCTATTTTTGGGCAGGTGCCTAAACGACATCATGTGACTCTTCCCCTGCGTTTCCGCTGACTTTCATGGGATGGATGGTTTTTTTGTCCAAGTGACAAAAAGGTAGGGCATGTATGGGTCGCCATACCCAAACTTCAATTCCTTTTGTATTACTTCCAGTTGTGTCAGCGGTGATTTCCCGTGGTAGGCCCTTGCAAAGACCATGGGCGAACTCCAACACAGCGACGCCCAACGACGGCACTTGCTGGAGTCACTTGGCGATGGTGTGACTGTGGCCATCACCCCAAGCGTCCTTAATATGATGAAATATGGGATACATATAGGATACACATGGGATTGATGATCCCAAATTCATTGGGCTATATATATATATATGCCGATATATATATATGTATGTATATTATAGCTATATATATATTATACACATACATATTTATATGTCCAAAAATGGGGGTTTGCCCTAAAAAAAAACATGACAATTTTAGTGAGGAAAATGATGATCAACCTTCAAATGTGGGGCTCTGCCGGGTATACAACCTATACAACCTATACAAATTGGGGTTTCAATAGGATCACCCACAGGGAACAACAAAAGGAGATACAACTGCTCAGGTGGTAAAGCTAAATATCACCCCAATTGGAGCATGGTTGAAATCCCTGATTTTTGTTGGTTCCGTATCCCTTAACTTCACTTCGGGGGTCCTAAGTTGGCCCCTTTCGATTCCTCGGTGGTCGGGGAGATTTCGCGCATATATTCAGCTTTGAAATACAGCAGTGCGCTAAGAGCTGCTCGCTCTTCGCTAGCATTCTAATACCAGATTCCTACCTTTTGTCCACCCTACCTTCTCAAGTCAGGTTTGCCACATGAGAAGAATTGTGTTTTAACAGCAAATGGTGATGGCAAATCGTGATGAGCAACAGGAAAGTAATTACGGTTCCGGTTTTCCTGGCTTCAAAGGACCCCAGTTGGTTTGAAGATGTTTGAGATTTAAAGCCCACTGCTGGGATAATGATATCAACTGAGCTGTTTCAAAAACCCGAAGTTGCTTGATGATTATAAAAGGGGGTGTACTAATATTGGGGAGTATCATAATAATTTATGCGGTTCCCCATTAACCCACCATGATTTGGGGATTTTCCAAAACAACTGTGATTGGCGCTGCTGAAATTCCGTTTTTTTCGATGTTTACCCTGCAGTAATCAAACAGAGCAAGGCAAATTTTAGACCATTTATAGATGATTTTCCCATTAACACCGTCACGTTTGAGGGGAGGGTGAATCTCATTTTTAAAGGGGAAGCTTCAAGGACCACCTACCCTCTGGTACTTTAACATAGCTATTGAAAATGGCCATTTATAGCGGATTTACCCATTGAAACTGGTGATTTTCCATAGTTATGTTAGTTTACCAGAGGGTAGAGTTGTTCTGCTCTTCTTCCAAGGCAGTTGGAGACTTCCCAGAACCAGTTAGTGGAGCTCCGAAGCGAGCCTCTCTGATGCGATTTTGGACGGGTGATCTCCAAGTTTGGCTGTGTCAAAGTTGGGGGATACCCCGAAATGACCAGAAGCGAATTGGGAAAGTAATGACAAACCCCCCAAAAAATGGCAATTTTCATGGGAAAATGAGGAGAACCAATGTAAGGCATTGGATTTTGATGGATTTTGGGGTGTGGTATTTTCAGACAGACCCAACTACTTCTGTGGGCCGAGGTTACCTCCATTTGAAAAGATGTTGAACATCATTATACTACTTGCGCGGCTTTTGGCTGGACTGACTCAACAACTTACCGGGGGTTCAGGTACACGGATTGAAATTGGGACCCTCAACCCATAATTGTAAGCTGCAGTCTGGCAGACAGGCTGCAATAGGTAAGTTTCAATTAGGATCGATTGGGGTGGGGAGTTTTTGAGCATTATTTTTTGTAGATGACGATGCTCAAACTTCAGCCTTTTTTTTTTGCTCATATACATGTGGGAAATCAATGGACATCATGCACAACATAAAGGGAACAAACATAGTTGCTTTGGCTATCCCCAAACTTTGTACTGTCATTGACACTCCGAGAGCCAGGTACGACATGCTGCAGCGAGAGAGCTTCGTGCTTCAGCAGTATCCTGAGAAAAGTCAGTGGACAGATGCTGAAGAAATCCTCTTAGATGATGGATGTTGGCTCACATTTGCTTCATGGAACAATATGGAACACATCTTTTTGTCAAGGCATGAGCAGAACAAGTACGCATCCGAGGCGGGTTTCTGTAGGGGAAGAGACGGTTTTACCAACCGGCATCGTGTCACAAGGTACGGTGGAACTCTTGGATTTTGTCCCACGTCCTCTTGGCCAGGCGCAGTTCCTGCAAGTACTTCTGGAAGAATACCAGCGAGATTCCCAGGCAGTCTGTTGGGATGGAATTGGATCCAGGGATTGAAGATACTACCGTTTCTAGACGTGATCACGTGAGAATAGCTTTGCGGCTTTGCATTTGATGCAGCACTTGCAGCATTACATAGCATTACTATGTCGGAAGCTCACCGAAAACAGTAGATTGATAGAGTGACAGCTTGACAACTGAGCTTATTCTTCAACAAAAACCGCAATGTTCCCGTAGATAGAACTTGCGACAACGTGCCACAGCACCAGATCCACCAGGGATGGCCCAAACACAATCCCCAGCCCCATCTCAGAGGGATCCAAATCACAATTTGTTTCATGGAAAACATGACCGCTAATGACCATAATAAAACATGCTCAATCACAAACAAAAATTGGGATATATATATAATGCATCTATATATACTGGTACCACATTTTCAGACAAACACATGATTCTGGAGATGGATTTATGGGGGTTCCAGTTGTGGCCCATCTCTTCAGGCAATTGAACAGAGCATTGGTCTCTTGGAAGATGCCACCTTCGGTTTGGAGGTGGCTGGATTGGCAGGGGTTTCTCCAGGGATGTTTCAAGGGAAGCATTTTGCAGATGGAACTTGAGGTTAGGACATTTTTGAACCTTGGATGTTTTATGATGTTTTTGATGAATTGTGTTTATATGTTGAGATTTCACAAGCAACACCGAGTATACGAGCTGCGAATTGGAGGACTTGAAGAGTTTGCACAACATGCATCCTGTATTATCCTGTACTGAACATAAATGGGCTTGGGGCATCCAAACCATGCTTGACCATTACAAGATCACCATGGAATATGCATGAATATGCCAGAATTACTGGTACTTGTATCCATGTTTATAATTCGGGAACAGACTGACAATCGGTCTTTGACCAGCAGCCACTTTATGGATTGTTGAAGGATAGGAGATCAAATGAGATCAACGGATTGGAAAAGACCGCTGAACTTGCCAGAAAACACTCCGTGGTCATTGGAACATGGAGATAGGTCTAAATGGCTTGCAAAATGACTGAATCGAAGAAGAGCTGACAATGTTATCTTCAAAGGTCGAATCACAATCTACACATCCTTGAAGTTTTAGACAACTCAATTAAACCGAACCGTGGAGCAGAAACTGGGCACGTTCATGATCCAAACTTTGAGTCCATACCTCTATGAGGTACATGCAATTGCTTCAATAGTTCCTTCCAAGAAATGAACACAAAAGCATGAGAAACTTTGACAGAATGCTATGGAACAGTGCTAGTTCAATGTCAATTTGAATAGATTTGAATAGATTTGAGCCATTTTGCAATATCTCAGCGTCCGCCATGTTTCTGAAGCTAACCAACCTTTGGATCCTTTGGATCTCTGCGTTCCCCGTTGTGTCCGCAGCCTGTGGGGAGCACCGGTCGCTCGGCACGTGCCTGGCCTTCCGCCGCCAAGACTTGTGCGCCTGGGATGTGGCGGCGAAGCGCTGTGTGGCCGCCAGAGGCTGCGAAGCGCGACGGTCGCCACGGGAATGCGAAAGTGAACTGACCACAGGTTGGGACCGTTGGGATGGGTATGGATGGGCTCTGAGTGCTCTGAGTTTGGAGTGGGGGATGGGGGTCACTTGAAGATCATGAGGATGATGATCACGGTGATGGTGAACAAAAGGGTATTTTTGAAGATCGCTTTTTGGGCTGGGTTGGAGAGAATGTAGTTAGTGCTTCCCATTTTTGATACGTTTGGTTGAGGTTCTTCCACGGATCGCAGGAGCCACCTGGGATGACACGCAGAACCAATGCTTTTGGGACCTGCGCATGAAGCAATGCCGCTGGAGCGACGAATGCTTCGCGCCTGGGAAGGAGGAATGTCTTCGAGCCCAATGCTCGTGGAGGAAGGTGTGCACACCTCAGGCGCGGTTCCAAGAGAGAAATCGGCAAGGAAGGGCTCATGAATCATGATGGTTCATGAAATCCCGTGAACATAGCATTTGCTCTTTGACATGAATGACTATTAAAATCGCAGCGGTTTGGTGTATTGTTGCTTCTTGCTTCATTTTATTAAATTTATAGAGCTAAAACTTGAGAGTGTCTGTTGTTGCCATGACTCTGTGCTCCCTCATACTTGTACCACTGAAATCACCGAGTTGAGTCCTGTCCAGTGGTTTCCAATTCCCATTTTTACAAGGCTGTTGAAGCCCATCAACACTGACAATACAAAGAACGATGCCTCAACCCCAGCGACTTCCACCCAATGTTTGGGCCATACATACCCATTTAGAAACAAAACATGTAACATTCATCCCATCTATCTTGACCATGGCACATTTAACATCATTTAACCATATTTAACCCGTATGCAACTTCCCCTAATTTTTGGCTGGCCAAAAAACTGAATGGGTTTTTCCCTTGCAGGACATGGCCTCCCGTCCTGGCCCCAACGTCTGCTTCGACACCTGTCGCATCCCATCGGCCAATGTCTCGTTGATGCCCCATGATACGCACGGAAGGGCGGAGCGGGCCATGGCGCCAAAACGGCCAGGGAGTAGCAAAGTGGTGCACACCAGCACTGGACCCGTTCAAGGTTGGAGCGTGTTGGAGCGGTGGAAGATGGTTGTGGGAAAGGGGGCGGATTCTTTTTGAAGTTGCTTTGGTTGGTCTTGTTGAGAAGTATTCCAGCAATTTCCCGCAGTTTTTGCGGGGGATGATTGCTGCGTGTTTCAACAGATGGCCGTTTGGAGTTTCCAGGAACTCCGAATTTGTTCACAACTTCACAGACAGTTTCCTCCTGCTTCAAACTTTCATCTATACCCCCAACATCTCACCCCTGCTCCTTACAGCTCTTTTTTGCCATATGAAATTCACCAGCCACTTGTGGGTCCAAAAAGGTATGACTTGACCTATTTCCCATATCGTTGGTTAAGATTGGTTAAACATGCCATATCACCAGGATATCCTGATCAAATGGTTGGTTTAATGCAATCTTGATGGCCAAAATCCCAACTTTCATGGCTTCAGCCCTTTGGTTTTTGGTGAAATTCGATGCCATTCCCTTTGTCCATCCTTTTTCCCAGATTTTTTTCCCAGTTTTTTCCAGATTTGTTTCCCAGATTTTTTCTCAGTTTTCGCCATTTTCGGCTGCCACAGGTAACCAGCTTCTTGGCTTGGCCGAGTTCCTGGGCATTCCCTTTGCGCAGGCGCCGGTGGAGCAGCGCCGCTGGGCACCCTCGGAGAAGATGGAGAGTTGGAACCAGGTCTTCCAGGTGGGGCCCCGGGGCCCCTTAAAGATGCCATAGGAAAATGCCTGAAAATTGGCTGGAAATGAGTGGAAATGGTCCTTTCTGGTGATTTTATGACATTTTATGGTGGTCCAAAGTCCAAAGACTCGGAGATTGTTTTTGGCCAGGAAAAGGATGGAGAAAACGATGGAGATTTGGGTGAACATTTGGGGGGAAAACATGAGGGGGTTCTCTCAGGAACTTCAAGCAAGACAATGAGTCATTACCAGGCCGGGTATTTCAATAATGTCAAATCTCCATAGGACCTGGCCCAAATGGGTTTGTCTAACAATGGGATGCCCCAAAGTTTGATGCTTAATCAGATATCACTGATATCACATTTAAAATATACCACATGTGCAAACACACCATAATGTTATTATCAGTTATGCCATTCAATATCCCCATTATCTATCACCCAGTGGTTTCTCCTGGTGTGAGGCCACAGAATTTAGCGCTGCCTGTGCACAGCAAAGCGGCTACTACGCTGGAAGCCTTGGAAAGTGCCAAGGCCTCACACGTGGGAAATGCCTTGGATATTCCGAGGACCACATTGACCACATGTTTGTACTGCGTGCTACCCTCTGGTAATTTAACATAGTGGCCCATTTATAGTGGATTTTCCCATTGAAAATGGTGATTTTCTATAGTTATGTTAGTTTACCAGAGGGTATCCTCCCTCAATCCAACCTGGCAGGGAAAAATGCGGGAAGGGTTTTTTAGCCACAACCATACATCTGTTAAAATGTCCAGTAAAACAGATAAAAACACGGAGATTTTAACCATTGCATTGACTACGAGAATGGACATAATGGACTGACTCTTGGTCTGAAAGACTTGTCACTTGGAGGTTTACAACCGAATCTCGGGCAGAAGTGCTGAGAGTTTGGGCTGCCCTGATGGAAGGGACACATGCATTTTCAATTGCCGACCATCTGGGTTGAACACGGTTGAACCTGGTTCAATGGCCACGATTCAAAATGGTGTGCAAAGGGACCCATACAATCCCGGATACTCTTACGTAACTTGTAGCTGTAGCATGATCGAACCATCCAATTTCGAGGGTCAAGCATTTTGTGAAAATAAACTCAACAATCAGATACACTGGCTTGCCATACGCGAAGTCGTTGCCATCCAAAAAGCCAATGGCTATGCATGACTCATGATAGCTACGGTACCACCTGCAAATAGCCAGTAGTGATTCTGACATGTCACCCCTTCTACAAGTGCCCGTTGAGAGCAGCCCATGGATTCAACTGAGTGTGTCTTAAGGATTTTCTCAACAACGAGATATACAGTTGGACAATTAGTCCTCAGGCCTACTGCGGTAAACTCCACGACCTTAAATCCGTAAATGGTTGGGATTTCATCCAACTGCTAGTTGTTCAATTTTGTTTATGGCATTGGGGTGAATCCCACATCGATATTTCCTTCCCCTGGCAGGACTGCTTGACCTTGAACATCTGGTCTCCCAGCGACCAATCCAGCCTGGCTGCCCCAAAAGCAGTGCTGTTCTGGATCCACGGGGGATGCTACGTCAGTGGATCTGCCGCGGATGCCGAATACAACGCCACCGAACTGGCGCAGAAGCAGGATGGAGCCGCCCTGGGGTTGTCGGATGTCATGGCATCTCAATGTATCGCAAATCCCATTGGTTTGTCATCATTTTTCATTTCCCCCAATCTTCCCTATAAAAAGGGCGATAAAGTGGAAGTATACCGTACGTATAGATATGTCTACCCCATTTTCAATGAGGAAGTGACACGTTGCATGTTACTGACCCATTGGTCAGTTGGGTCTTGCCAGAACCATTGTAACCAGGGCTGTCATGTTCATTGCCCGCTGGTGGTTAGCATATCCAGCATGAAATCCACAGAATCCATCAATGACTATAACAATTACACATGGATGTGTAATCCATAATAATAATAATGATAATGATAATAATGATAATGATAATGATAATGATAATAATAATGATAATGATAATGATAATGATAATGATAATAACAATGATAATAATAATAATGATAACGATAATGATAATAATAATAATGATAATGATAATGACAATGATAATAATAATGATAATGATAATGATAATAACAATGATAATA
>Ga0126342_10003108_pt1:0-25000 | contig 27052 bp, 26 predicted proteins | sample Cyp1metagenome_FD_92528 | JGI IMG/M metagenome (GOLD analysis project Ga0126342, IMG submission 92528) | Coral microbial communities from Lord Howe Island, Old Settlement Bay, Australia - Cyphastrea 1 metagenome | ecosystem: Host-associated > Invertebrates > Cnidaria > Coral ...
CGTCTTTTCGAAAGTATTGGATCACAGGGGGAACAGCTTGAGCCAAAATGGCATAGCCATTTTGGCAACTATATCGTCAACACATTACTTGCTCTCCACAAGTTCCAAGCAAAGAAACAATTATATATTAACTAGCAACGTAACTTGCACATTGCAAAGCATTGCTCGTTTCTCACGTTGCGCTCGTCCACCAGTGCCTTGGAGTCATCTTTGCTGCCAACGTTGGCGAACCTCGCTGCAGTGATGTGGGGGGTTCCAATGGGGGTACCCCAAAATGGTTGGGGGTATCACCGTTTGAAATCTCCAGTATGAAATGGTATGAAGATCTTGGGTCAAGTGGACGGTACATATATATGAATATGCATATAATATGCATACATTCACATTTAAAATTCGCAACTGCTGAGGAGCTTTCCCTAAGAATCCCATCCGCAGAGATCGGAACACAGAGCGTGTTCTCAGAAAAATTGTTTCGCCTGGATCCGAAAGCTTTTCGCGTCACTGCATCGGGTTCTATCACTGCCCCCCTGGCCAGTTGGGACATTTTGAAGTTTTGAGCTCGAACTTGACACAACACACCATGCAAATGGCCATGCCAATCCTGCTTTTGACTGAAAGATTTGAAGCAAGAGAACAGAATGGCACGAGCATCGGTGTTTCAATCTGCTTGTGCTCGGTCCAATCCAATAGGCCGGTAGCACGGCTTCGAATTGGCAGCTTCTCCGTACAAATATTCTCGCTTTGCACGCTCAGTCTCCTGTTTGCAGTCACAGCATGTGTGGATGTGTGATACCGTATATTGATCTCCAAACACTCAAGCAAATAGATATGCTAGCTGGATTTTGTTAGCTTGAACTCACTTGAAACTCGCGCCCTCTCAAGCCCTCTCACCTCAATGTTCTTGAGCTTGTACTCCACTGGTAGTGCCACCTGCCCGTTCCACGGTTCCACTTCCGCTCACGTCCATCGCACGAAATCATCGCGCCTCTGCCAGTCCAGCCACCCAGCTCATCTTGTCCACCTGACTGGCCGCTGCATCCGGCACCTCACGAAGCTGACATCAAGCGATGGCAAGCCTGGTAAGCATTCCGTAAGCATTCCGTAAGCATTCCGTAAGCATTCCGTAAGCATTCCGTAAGCATTCCGTAAGCATTCCGTAAGCATTCCGTAAGCATTCCGTAAGCATTCCATGCATTCCATTCTACCAATTCCACAGATTGACATTGCATGCGATTTCGCTGCCGAAAATGGATCCAAAGACTCACAGTATCCGCGTCACCTCTTAGGCAAAATGCGCCATGCATCCTTCACGTAACGAATGTATTTTGTGCACCTGCAGGTTCGAGGGCACTTCATACAGCTGCTCTTCACGTGTCTTCTCTTTGATTTCTTCCTCCTGGGTGTGGTCTGCGAGAGTGCCCACTCAGTATACCAAGTGATCTAAATGTACAAAGAAAATTGATCCCAATCAACAGAAATAAGTCAAAGCAAATGGTCTCATTTGCTGATTTCACTAGCAAGAAGCATCTCCCTAGCGAGAAACTGCAACATTACCGCTCCTGCTTGTTCTTGTTGAAAAGCCGCTCTTCCAAGTAGGCCTTCACAAACAAGCTGACGCCGAGCTGGTGCTGTTCATCACGCAGTGGTTGTGATCAAAGTTGACAGAACACTAGAAGAAAGGTGAAACATATGGAACGCATCAAATGAAAATCACACCTCTTTGCTCAGCGCACTTGGGGCCCGCCTCTAAGTGGTGATCAGGACCTTTTTGCCCCGCAGTGCCAGAGAAGGATTTCTCCAAAAGGCCCCACTGCTCCTTGTCCTCCTCAGAGGCTTCACGTTCCAAAGATTTCAGTGTTGAACTGCATCTATAGTCACCATGGTCGCCATGACCAGCTGTCAAAAGTCTGGATGGTATTGCAATATACTAAATATTCTTTGCAAACTTCTTAGGACCTACTGTCCCTTGGTCACAACAGGACTGACAGGGGCCTCCTCCTCTTGTTCGACTTGCTTCACCATCTCTGGTGCTGGCAGAACCTGGCCCCATAACATCCTGTCATCAACCACTGGGCCCCAAAAAGCCATGGTCAAACGGCCAGGCCGACCCCACGAGGCTTGTGCCACTGCTCTTTCTGGATGAGTCGCACCTCTGGATGAGTCACTTTCAGTATGACGATTTAAAGTTCCACGATGTGTCAGGGTAGCATTCAGTACTACATTGATCTACATTGTCCCATTATGTCCCATTTGGTAAAAGGATCCCATGTGCAACCGGATCTTTCAATAAGGACTGGCCCACTGGGGAAAGTTTCGAAGTGCCGCCTCTTGGAGCTTCATCTGTTCTGCAGTTTCGTTGTCACTCGCCTGCCGTGTGGGAAATGTAATAGAAAAAAAGATGTGGGAAAAAAAGAATACCTTATCACTTTATCACGGAACCTCTTTGAAGTGCCTGAAGTGTTGTTGAAAAACGTTGCATGCATTGAAAACTGATCAAACCTTTGACCGTGAACGCCCTTTTGTGAAGCCCATCAAAAGTGAAAAAATGCTTAGACTATTCTTCGTGAGGTTGTACATGTTCATACCTACTCAGGTAAGGAGTATGTTATGATGTTATGTATGTAACATTATATATATAATATGTATCAGTATCATAGTTAATCTCTGGCTCTGAAGTACTAGTGCAGGAAGACGAGAAGTCACACCAGCTGCTTTAGGCCTCATCGTCATCATCTTCTTCGGCTTTCCGTCTGGTACCTCTCGTCCGTGAAGTGATACCCAACTCTGTGTGAAATTAGCTGTGCCTCCTTTTCCCCTTTTGCATCTATAGATGTGAGGTTCGCAGCCCCAAAATTGCAATGGGAATGGGAAAATGATGATCATTGGATTGGTACCACATTTTTGGACAAACCCAGGCGATACAAGATTGTCACCTCGCGGTCGGCCACGGCTCTTGAACATGGCAAGGCCCGCGATGCGCACGTAGCAAAGGGTGTGTGGGTAATGGTGATGTTCTTGCAACGGAGTCTTGGAAATCCGTAAGTTTCAACCTACAATATCACGGAAGTAAATTTCTAGAGACATCTTGTCACTTGGAGCTACACTTCATGCTGCGTGCTATCAGTTATATAGTATACATCCATTGGTTGACGATCATTTATGCCAAGCCTTTGAACCTGATTTGAGTAGGCAGGACACAGAGAAGGAGCGTTTTCATGCAAAGCAATTGTACCGTACAGAATGCAAAGCAATGCTCCACAACAAAGCAAGCAAATATCATGCATTATGCTTGCCATGGGCAATGTGTTCTGCATCAAGTTGTCGCTCCAATTATTTTGCCACTAGACCATGTGCCACAACCCCCGACGGTCTATGACCAAGCGCTAGAGGTCGGCGAATTCGTCTTTCTGCAGAGCCAACGGCCCACACGCGTGGACCTTTGCAGCTGCAAATTGGAGCTTCGACCGAAAGTGATGTTCGTTTTAACAGGTCCTTTTGTTGGCAACAATCAAAGAAGCAACCCAAGTACTGGATACAAACAATGCAAAAACAAATGCATATAATTAATTATAATCATGATAAGCCTTGGTCCTAGGCATTTTCTCTCGAGTGACACTTCCTGACACGCGCTTTGTCGCGATAAGCAGCCTGCTCTCCGTCAAGTTCACATGCCAAGGATTGACTATTGATGTCTTGCTGAGTTCATGGATCGCAGAGGCTGCTACAAAGTCGATCTCTTCAGGACAGAGTCGGAAGGTCCTTCCTATCTTCACACTTCTGTCCTGGTGAACCAATCCCTTCAGGATAGTCCGTCAATTTGCTGCAGCAAATCGCAATTGCTGCAGGAGGCGTGCATCGGAGTCAGAAGCCGATGATTGCAACTGCCTCACAAGTTGCACTAAACGTTCAACGATTTCAACACTGTTGAGGCTGTCCATCCTGAAAATCACGGATCACAGGGATGCAACTGCTGTATTCTTGGGTGTCCCAGCCAGCCAAAACACGATCCAAACCTCAGCGAGATCTATGGATGACGCAGAAGGCTGTATGACTCGTATGAGATGGCAACCCATCGAGCTCGAGTTCCTCAAATACCTTGTTCTTCACTTTTGCAGCTAAAGTCCTGTCCTTTTTGAGAGGAAGCCATTAGGCAAGTTGCATTTGGTTTAGTGCGAACATTGCGGCAATATTGAAACTCTCACCATATCAAAAACGTCTGCCAAAGCGATTTGACCTTCTCCCAAACACTTCACGTATACGCCCCTTCTGCGGATGGTTCTGAGGCGGAAACTGTCTGTGAAAAATGAGCATTGTTACCAATGACGATGGCATTCTGCGGACGTCACAACGGCTGTAACGAGGGGAAACCAAGAGAAAAGATCACACTCTAACCCCTGTCCAAGAGCAAAGGAAATAGTCGAAGACACTCCGCGAAAATCGGGGATGGCGAAAGGTCTTCATCTCAAGTGGGGTCAGGCTACGGAACCACTGGGCATAGCAAGTCTAGCAGCTGTCTCGCTCCAAATGCAATACAAGTTGAAAAAGGTTGAAAAACTTCAAGCATCAGAGAGGCTGTGTAAAAGATAGCCTCTGGAGTACGTATCAGAATCTATCAATACCTATCAGATCTATCAAATGCAAAAGAGTACAGTATCAAGTAATACTTTCAATTCAAAATGTCTTCATTCTCCATTCCAGGTGGTGCCGAAAGCTGAGTCTCCGCACCAGCATTGTCTGATTCAAGGGCACGAAGACACCCACAGGTGCTCTTCCACCACGCAATGCTGAGTAGACTACCCAGCCAGTGGCACCTGCTTTCCATGCAAACATCTCTTTTTAAGATGTATGCACGTACAGGCCATGCATTCACAGAGTAGGCTTGAATATGCTTCAATGAGCTGCAAAAGACATCCTTCTGAAAGGATCATTTCTTGACTTCCAAACGAGTTGAGCCTTCTGGCGGTCTGCTGTCGATGGGCACGGAGTACACGTCGCTCCTGAACAGCTCGAGTGGATTCTGGAGGAAGTTCACCCAGCATGCGAAGAAACTTCGAAGCAACATACAGTATCTAGATGGAAGTCAGTCAATTTCTATATTTTCATATGTGTTCATATATTTTCTATACTAGAATGTTTCCGTGCAACTTGAAATCACTGTCCAAATGCTCTGAGGACCGGCCTACAACAAGCATCTCCCATACCAGCTTGTGCTTGACCCAGGGCCTTGGTGTCACAACAACTACAAGTCTTGTCAGAAGAGGAACAATAAAAAGGGCCCGTGCCACTTCAAGCTATCAAACTGATTGTCAAAAGCTAGAAACACACATCAAATCAGCACACTTGAATCAAGGCAGAGCTACTTGGGTTTGTCTGAAAATAGTGTTAATATTCCCAATGAAATAGCCATTTAATAGGGATAATGATCAGCAAAACCATTGGGTTTAGGGCTACACTATTTTCAGACACAGCCACTTAATAATTCTTAGACCGTCAGAGCTGTCATAGCTCTGCTGAGACCGTTGCCGTAGACCCCATCCTATCCTCGCAACTGTCTGCCCAGAAGACTTCGTAGTAGAGCACATCCGACTGCAGTTGTACACACCAGGTCTCAACAGTCTCAACAGGTTTGCTGAAAGAAGGACTCCTCAACTGTCCTCAACCTGGATGTTCTGTGGCAACTTGGCATGATCCTCCCTACAAACAATCCCGTCTCGCTATTTGCAAAAAACGAAAGACCCCAACAGCACAAGCACCAGCCTCATTCACAGAAGCCCCTACTAGTGCTGGGCCCAAGTGAATTGCTCCACGAGCTAGGCCCTCAGCGAGTCTTGAAACATGTTACGTGTCAATGAAGTATACCCAAGAATAAACCACTCCAAGTTGGACTATCACCCCAATTGGGCTTTATTATTGGGTCCCCTAATCGGGATGATATAAAATTACCCCAAACGGTTGGTTGCTGGGATGTTTCATGATTGGATTTACCATGATTTACCACATTGTACCCATGAAAATCTCGGATCCTTTTGCAAGGGACCAAATGGCTCATGGATTCTTCTCATAACCGAGTCTTGCAAGCAGCCATGATTTTTGCCAACGTGCCGAGCAGGACCGAATCTACCAGACCCGGTCCTTGAAAAAAAAACACTGGTTCAAGCTCCGTTGTAGCTAGTGTAGCCAATTGCATTTTGGTCAGTTTCCAATATGCTGAAGAAGCTGGAACCTCCCGCATTAACTACCGTCTTACTACACTCTTGCGGCCACCAACTGGAAATCTCCAGCGTGCTAACATCTGACCTGCACACGGGTTCCAATCCTTCCCCCAGACTGGGGCAACGACGTTCCCAGAGCTGTCATCAACGAAGATTGCCTGACCCAGTTCCAACCTTTGAAAACTGGGTGCTGCCAATCAGTATCAGTATAACGAAGCAGTACCAAATCAATACTAGAACTTGCAGTGGAGTCACTAAAGCTAGACAACTGAGGGTCAGAAAGATAATCTGCTGTGCAAATATTGAGCATTGAAGGAAATTAAATGTATTTCCATTTGTGTATTCGGTGGATTGTCAGTGTGGAGCCCGAAGGAAATCAGAGAGTTTGGTATCAACCCTTCTGCACCTCGCAGGACAAAGGGATTGCACAACCTGATGACGCATTTGGTGCTGATCATGGATCGGTGCTTGAAGAGAGAAGTCACTAGCGCTTGTTTCTACCTTTAGTTTGGCCACAAAGTTGGCAGTCTCAAGATAATAAATCAAGGTCTAGGAATAGCTTGGTTTTGGCAAGCAAGCCAGGGCATACAAGGAAGCTTGCTGCGCTGCAAGAACGACAACCCGACACAGCATTGAAAAGGGTGGCGCACTTGTGCCCTTTTCTCACTTCAACTTCGATTACCCACACGCAAATTGTTCCTCCCTTGAGAGCGCACCTGTCATCAAAGGGTCGACTGTGCAGTCTGGACCTCACTGCGTCGCCATCCGGAAATCAATTGCGGTAGACCCCGGTTGTCTGACCCCACCACCCACAGACTCAGATGCAGGCCAGGTTGGCAGAGCTTCCGTGCAAAGCCTGGACTGGCTGTATGGTTCAGAGCTGTTCAACGCTGTGTTTCAAAGCTTTGGAGATGACGTCTAAGCATGAGCCCTGCAGCAAAACGTCTTCGAATACAGCTTTGGACGGCAAAGAGTTTGCGTGGAAGTGTGAACTTGGCAACCGAGAGTTTTGAAAGCTCAAATCGGAGCATTAAATCTACAAATGATGGCTCTAGCTGCAAAGCGAACCCGTTGAGATCTTTGTCTTTGATGCTATCACTGTATCAAGAGCAACCTGTATCTTGGATGTTGGAGTACGGTCTGCTAAACCCAGTCAAAACCGATCTGTGTTTCATGCCCTTACTCACTCAGGCTTAAGCACCAGCACGTCCAGCGACATCGTTTTTGCATACTATGCAAACGATTGCGTCAATTCTTGCATGGAAGAAAGTGTAACAGGAGTCCAGCACAGCACATCAGCCTACAAAGGGAAGATGTCTTAGATTCTAGATAAGTTTTATGTAATTTATGTATAGTAAGTATGGACAGGATCTGATTCTGTATACTCCCGGCTCCTCGTCTCCTCTCCCCATGTGCTGTTGACAGTAGGGGCGCCTCCATAGCCCTCTGCGCAGGAGTATGTGATCTTGTTGTCGTCAAAGGGATCCTGTGTCCTGGGAGTCTAGCCGTCAAGACGGGAAGGAGCTCAAAGTCATTTGACAGCAGCTGATTCCTATGCTACAAGTTGGAAAATCGCTAGGCAGTGCCGCCCTTGCTTTACCGAACTTTGTCCCTTGCAGCCCAAGTAAGGTGTACAGATGAACACCCCTGAGGATGTCTCAAGTTGTAACCAGGAGGTAGCGGAGTCGGCTCGCCACCTTGCTGTCCAGTGCACTGACGAAGCTGGGAAGAGATTGAGGTTCAAAAATATATGACCCAAGAAGGAGCCAAGTCGCCAACAAAAATGAGAATCTGTTCGTCCAAGCCACAACCGCAGACCGGCAGGACACCCAGCAAAGTCCGGTTCGGGTCCGTGTTGGCTACGGGGCCTTAGAATGAAGGGTATGGGTGCTGGATGGTGCTGGTTTTCAGTCGTAATTGTAGAAGTGAAATGCATCATCTCGGCACCATCGATTTGATTCAACGTATCCTGTCTACAAGCCGATATCCTTCAAAGAGCCTCGTGCAGCTCTGTGCCCTTGGGTACTCAAACCATGTCTGGGACGAACCAAATGTACAAGACTGTTCATTTCTTTTGCAATGGTTGGGGGGCATCTACAACCAAAGCACCATTGGCATCATTGTCATCATCAACAGCAATAGCTCGCATCAGCAAGGACAAGGAGAAGCACAGGACCAGCATAAGATCGTCCCCTCAATTAGATATGCAATATTTTAAGTCGCCGCAACCTATTGCTGCGCAAAAAACGTGATCCTTCAGCCCGAATCCTGAACATGTTCACACCTCAACTTTCAACATGCTTGCAGAACCAACAGACTGGTCCGCCGAAGCATGAAACATCACCAACACTGGTTTACATCACATCGCAGACTGCTTTAATGCGTTGCACAATGCTTTCACATCACATTGCGTTGTTTGCAGTTCACAGTGTGCCGCCAACTGAGGTTCCAGGCAAGCGAAGTCGCTTGTTGGTCCCAGGTAGGGAGACTGCAGGGAGTTCCAGCTTTGCTCCAGTGGTTCTTGGGTTGAAACCATTTACGGCACCACCGAGCAACTCAAACTCACAGCGAATCCACAAACATATCATATATATAATATATATGTATATAATATATAATCATATAATATATATATATCATATAATATATATATACATAATCATATATATATATATAATTATATATACAGTAACATGGAATACCACCTATTCAATTTTTTCTGAAGCATAGCCTAGCACGCAACAACATCGGACTTGACAAACTTCGCCCACATGCTTTCGCGCTGGCCAAGCACTGTACCGATGTGGCAAACGAAAGGAAGGCAACGGTTCCCGGCTGGCCTGGCAGCGAACGCTGCAAACTTGGCCAGGTGGCACCTTGGTACAATCCATGCACTTCTCTGCAGGCTGCCTACTGGGAAGATGTGCCGGCTCCCATCCTATTTCCAACGACTAAAGCATTCTTTACTTTAAAGATCTTTAAAGTTGACTTTGCCGGTCTTAGATCGCTGTACTTTACTCACTTGCACCCCACAAACCATCCTGTCAGAACTTCAGATGCAACCGGATCCCAAGTCACATACAAGATAACATACACCCAAAGAAGTATATATAGAGGAAACCTATCAGTGTAGCCTATGCTATCCTTGCTAAACAGATGCTACATGTTCGAAAGAAGTCCCTGCATGACTATAAGCGCACTAAGAGAACTAAAGTGCAGCTGCTAGGAACTGCAGTGCAATCGGAGACGTCGTACCTCCACACGGGCAGTGGCTGAACCCCCAATCGTGAATCACAGCTCGACTGAATCTTTGTCCTATCTTAGTCCTCTCTTTGCAACTGAAAGTTTCACAAAGAAACTCCTGGTGGATGCTCCACTTTCTGACCTATCGCCAAGTCCCAGCTTCCCTGGGCTTCCCTGGGCTTCCCTGGGCCTCCCTGGGCTTCCGCACATGCATGGGACAGGTCCAAGATCTGGAAGCCGGCAAGGCTGTTCCATGACACAACCAGAAAGCAAGGGCTCAGCTACACATTCGTCCTGCAAACACATGCGAATCCACAGCACCAGCTGATTTTCTGCCAACAAATGCAAATGCCACTATGATTCAATGAGGTAGCGATAATGATGCATGTAGGTAAGCGCACACTCGTGCCATCAAGCGAATGCCAAAGCACAAGTCCTCCATCCACATGCATGTTTTGTTGACTCTGCCGGAGTATCCGTCTGCGCACCTGCGAACTATAATGCTTGGGCATGCTCAAGTCTGCTTTGGAAAGCAAATTCACAGTGTGCCAGCTTTTCAACCCTGAAGAAATTAGCTGGGGGCAGAGGGTAACACCTCCTGCACCCCATGTTCACCGCTCGCTACTCGCCAAGTTGCTCCCAATGGTCTTCCACTTTGACATAGCCATTGCCGTTTGCTGGATCTGAGCAGCTGTTTATCACGCAAACTGGGTTGGTGTAGACCTCAAAGAGCGCCAGTCTTCTCACAGACTTTCTTGAGTACTCTGAAAGTGTAGGAAAACAGTGGAAGACATGTCATCTTGGTAGCTGGGCTGGGGAGGAAACAAAGCACTGTCGCGGAGGAAAGAGGATTCCTTGAGAACCTTGGCACAAACCTCGAGAAAGCAGTCTTGAAAAGCCCAGGCACCAAGCCATTCACGTCTGTGTTGCCTTGAAGACAGGTGCCAGTAGTTGAACTCCCTGCAAAGCCGTTCTGCGCCTACGGACCAACAGTGAGAAGTGACGAAGTCACCCAGAAATACCTACCTATCTCAGCCATCTTTCTTGGCACACAGGGACTTGTATGACGATTGTTGTCAGCTATGAAACATCATGAAACTCTCTTGCGACTTTCATGTTCAACTTCATTCATAGATTCATAACATTGATGCATAGACCTCCTCGGTTTGAAACGATTAGATGATTAGATACACTAGAATGCCCTGTGTTCTGCCAAGGGCCACGCTTCTACTATGAACCGCTCAAATCCGTGAGGTTCGGGGTCACAAGGGAAATCACAACATCTCAAGAGCTCCTTGTCACAGCATTCAAATGGACAGTGAACCTAGCCCTGAGTGAATAACAAACGCAAGCAGCTGTCTATATAAGGGTGCTCAAATAACAACCAACAGGGCTTTTTGAATCTGCCAGATTCAAACGAATTATTTGGTTAGGGCGTGCTCAGCATTCGTGAAGTTCTGATCACCCTCCAGAACCCCCGATCAACAATGTCGAGGAAGAAGGCAAATGTGCCAAGGATCATTCTACATGAAGCAAATTGACCTGGTGTTGTTGCTAACGTTTTGGAAAAATCAACAAGGACTAGCGCACCTTGCAAGTCACTGTGCACTGACTGTTGGGCTGCACGCTCATGCAATCACTGAAATCGTAACCTCGCAGCTTGATGCTGAACTGTCTTTGGGATCTCATTTCGAAACCAACCAGACAAAAAACAAAAAATCGCTCTGATCGGTTTACACAATTGGGCTCTGATTGGTAACCAAAAAAAGATGCCTGACAAGGTCCCGAAGTCCCAGCCCTACTTGCACACTACAATTTGGAAGCGAGAAGCAGAGTCTTTCGGAAAAGAATCTGGCAAGAATCGCATTTTTCTCACATGATTGTTTTCAAGAATTGGAACCTTAAAAACCCACCAAACTGGTTTCTGTCATCCAAAACAGTGATCTTCAGGTATCCTGGTATGGCATGCCCGGAAGCTCCAGCGTCCCACGCGCCAAGCAACGACAGTCGGTGTCTTGTGCCTCGCAAGGCACCAACTGCAAACAGCCCTGGAGCACCGCTCGTATCTCGCAGCTCTCAGTGGTTTCACAGACCTTCGCCAGCGCAGGGGATATTCCTAGCTGAGATATACTGAGATCATGTCATCTCGCCATTGGTGCATCTAACATCATCTAACACTTCAAACAAATGATCGGTATTCAAAAGTGTTCTACAGTACAAACTGCAAAGCAAGTTTCTTGCTCTTTTCAGCGGTTTCTTAGGATCGTGCATTGCAATCTTTGAAAGCTACGCGACATCATTGCACACTCCCGTTCCTGGCCTTTTCAGCAAAGCCGGTATAGCTCTGTGCACATTCCCAGCCTGTTGTCCCAAAACCTGACTTTGTGCTACCAGTGCGGTGTCCATGCCAGGAGACCATTCTGCAGGTCTTCGGATAAAACTGCTGTCGTTGATCACAAGATCTCGCTGCCACCGAGTCACGTTGGTAGCCCGCAGGCACTTGGCCGGGCTCATCGCAAGAGTCTAAACCGCATGGTGGACGAGTCCAAACCAATCCGTTCGGATCTGTGTTGCCATCTGGGCAATAAGCCTCACATGGAAGACCGAACTCCCCACATTCAACATGCATCAACTTCAGAAAGAGCTGTTTTAGGGTGTCAGCAGCTCGTTGGCACTGGAATATCGGCAGCAAATGAATTCAAACCCGACCAAGGGCGTTCTGTCTAAGGCACCTCCGTCTTGGCGCCAGTGAATGGACTCTTGCAATGAACCTCGCACTGTTCGCCAGGATTCACCGACGTGCAGGCCGAGACATCCTCAAGTGGTGGCTCATGCTGATCAGGAAGGAAACTCAAAGAATCATGGGGACCCAATGCAGCTTTAAGGAGGGAAACTTTGTAAGTCACCCATCTCAAGACTTGGCAGAGCGGACTGCAAAGATCTAACTCTTCGAGCACTAAATAATTAAAATAATTAAGAGAAGGTGGATTAATATGATTAATACTCTTCCAGCCAGGTTTCATACGTGCATCCGTCCAAACCAGTCAATGTGGGCGCCAAGCATGGGACCACCTGCAAACAGCCTGTCAGTGCCTCGGCATTTCCAGGTACTTACCGCACAATTTCGGGAAATTCCAGCACGACCGACCAACCAGTTTGCTCAACTCTTCACTATCCGGTACCAAGGAAAAGATGTGCTATTGAGGCACTGCAGCAGCAGAGCAATCTGACGTCCAGGTGTCCTTGAGAATTGGGGCAGGGTGCAGGACGCTCCAGCCAATTGGATGCATGATCAACCCTGAACTTCAGAACCATCTTTGGATCCAGCCAAGTAAAGCTTGAAACCAGCACTGCGAGCCAACAGGCATGCCAACGCTAAGTTTCGCTGTCAGCCAAGTCTCCCCCAGCTCGCATCTATTCCGTGCCGTGCCATTGTAACCAGTGGCACAGACCCATTTCCCATCGGCGGTCTTGTTGTAGCCTGAAATCGTTCATCTCTGGAGCGGGGTCAAAAGCTGGCTGTCAGGTCCTTCTGATAAGGCAAACAGTAGAATGGAAAAGGAAGGTATTGGTAGTCCAAAATGAGGGGATACCCCCAAAATTACAAGTATACAGTATACAATGATATTTTCGGGTACAAACAACCTGGTCTCAAGTCTTTCAAACTGATTCCGAGTACATGGCCGCACTGCCAAGGAGCCAATCGGCCAAGGTGAAGGATCTGGGCAGCTCTCCAGTAAACCTTGGATCCCAAACGCTCAATCGGATTCAATCGTACGCTTGTATGAGTCAACTGCAGCACCATGAGCGGAGCAAGAAGCTCATTTCATCTCATTTCAATTCTCCATAACCATCCATAACCTACATCGGAGTCTCGCAGGAAACAAGAGTTGTCCTGGATGGCCTGCTCCATCACACTGTCTTGTGATGTCTTGGGGCCTCTTTCCCATAACATACGTCGCAAAGTATCCCTGTGAATTTGAAGGTGATGGTTTGTGACTTTGGTGACATTTGTGACATTTGTATACATGTGTGACATTTGTGACTTTTGGCACCCAACAAGTCAAAGGAAAGTAGTCCAGCTCCTGCAGTGGATCGGTGTTGAGATCCTGCAGGCATTCGAGCCACTTCCAGCCTAAGCCTCGAAGCTATGATTTCGAAGCTATGATTGCAACAGAATGACCACTATAATCCAGCAAATGGTCAAGAGGATACTACACCAGTACAGTTGGACAGTCTCAATGATATCAGCTGGTTCCACCATTGTTATATCATCCGACTGATGGCGAACCCGACCGACTGAATGGAATGTACGACTGGTTGCGCCTTGCAAACCGCCACGGTGTGATTCCCCGTCAAAGGCGTTTGGCAATGGATCTGGGCACGAGAGCAAGTTATCTCCAGAGCTCATCTGAGTAGGGAGGACCCGCTTGAGTCTAGAATCCTAGATTGAGCAATGCAGCTTTTCTGTATTCACGATTGGCCAATTCCCTGAGTCCAAACAAACAACTCTGTGACAACTTCTTGACTAACGAAATGATGTAAATCGTGTAAATCGTCCAAGAATTTGAATGCCAACTGGGCCAACAGGAAAGCCAATTGTCACCTCAACTGCCTCAACTCCCCAAGTCGCCTCACATGATCCCCCAGGCGGGACTTGCGTGCAACGCGACACGTCAAACCTTGCATCGGGAACAGCGTGTTTTTTTCCACACAGGCCCACCATGAATTGGTCACGAGACAACCAGAGACAACATGATATCGCTTTGGCACATCGGACTTTTAAAACGGTACAAAAGTGTGATTTGAGTGCATATCGCTCTTGCTCCAAATGCAGGGGCAAAGTGTGAATGCTAAGGCTGTTAAGGGAAGTCTCTTGTGCTCAGTACAGTCAGATGGTTGTGTCCCAGTTTTGCTCGCAATCCAGGTCATTTGGCAGTGTGTCAAAACCTTGTACCCCTGTAGTTCACATCAAAATAGCTGGGATTCATGGATGTTCATTCCCCTAAAAATGGTATTAATAGGTATTGATCCATACCCATTTATGGTCATCTCATGGCACACGACTTCAAGCTTTCAGATCCCACCTGCAGTTGTCCACAGAAGGCATCGCACACGGGACCAATTTGTCGCAGCCTCTCAAGAAGGTCTGCACCCCGGCACAGCCTCGCAAACACAGGGCACCCAAGAAAACGGGTACAGAAAGTCGCAGCAACCCAACGTTGTGAGATTCACTTCCGGACAGAACCCTTGGTGGGAAATTAACGTAAATGAACTGTACTTGTTTCAAGCATGCAGCATGCAACGACTTGTGAACAAACTTAGACCAAAAGTTCCTGGAGCGTTGCTGCAGTCCTGGCAGGGGTTCGCAAACAACTTCAGGTACTCCAGCAAAGCCCTGAGTGCAATGCCACCGGCCGCTGCTGTCCTGAAACAGGAGACCCGTGGGGCTAGATATAAATCTCGTATCCCGGTGTCCCCAGAGATCTAAACGCGTCGAACAAACTTTAAAAAAGCCGTGGAGAAAGCGAAACATGGGAATCAAAGGGAGGAGATGTCCCACTCCGAATGGTAAGTCTGAAGATCGTCCTGAGCATAGCCCTGCTGTGCATCCGGCTCTGGACAAATGCAAGTTGGCTCACTCCACATCACCATTCTGTCCCTGGGTTGGGCAGCAATGAACAGCGAAAATCAAGTCTCTAGGCAGAAAAAACTTGCTTTGATTTGTGAGTTTTGCTGTGAGGACTTCAAAGAGTTGACAGGTACTAGCCAATAGCAATCATAGAGCATCTTCCAATTATTCAACATATTTAACAAAAAAAAAACTGAACAGCTCCAGGGAGCAAAACAATGCAGGTAGCAAAACAATGTGCCAAGACGCGGAATGCTGTTGCCTTTGGGGCATTGCCCAGTGGTCCAGTTGCCCACGCGTACAAAGGGTGCTGCACAGTCAATCATGCAGGTCTCTCCAGGCCCCACTGCATCGCATAGGGACGTATTGAACATGCACCTGGAAGCCAAGAAAGAGCGAGAAAAATGCGTGGGGAGACATGGGTGCCCACATTCCTACATGTTCCAAGCAAAACCTGAGAGATTTTCTGGCAATGTTGGGTGGAGATGGGTTCAGCTGAGAGCAAGTTTGGGAGAGGAGCACAGTGTCCTATACTGATTGGTCAAAGCATCGCTGGGGAAGCCATGCCGTCAAAGTTGCCCTGCCTTTTCACTTGATCATTAATGGTGATACTTGCGCATGGCTGGCACATTGGCTTCCTCACACAGCACAAGACCATGGCAGCAGTGCATCACAACTATGCGGTCCAAAGCCAGTGCGTTTTCCACCTGAAAACCTACTCTGACCCCAGATGTGCAAGGCCATGTTGCCTCATTCCTATATATAAATTATATCGTAGTGTGTATAATATATAGCATATATATATATTTATACATATTTATTTATACATGTAATCCTTTCATCCTTTGATCCTTTGCTTTATAATACACAAAGGCCCAAGGGGCTGATCCACAAAGCTCACCGCTGGCTTCGGCGTGCAAACCGGCTGCCTCGGTCGAAACGCAGATGAAAAGACGGGGCTTCCAGAGAATCTATGTCACATCACTATTATACATATCTACACATGGATATCTGACAATTAATATGATATAGATATACGTGTGTGTATATATATGTGTGTGTATGTCCATGCTTTAATTTTAATGCATAATATAATATAATATAATATAATATGATATAATATAAAATAATATAAAATAAATAATATAGTATAATATAATATAATATAATGTAATATAATATAATATAATACAATACAATACAATATAATGTAATATAATATAATATAATATATAGATATGATATCCTGTGAGATGTAACTCAACCAAATGTCATGCTTCCTAAGACCCTGACATGGACGCATTGTCCATTGTGTCCTGCAGGAGATTTGCTACACAAACTTCCAATGTTGCTGTCATGCAGTCTCTGAACGGTAGAGGAAACTGTTTGTCGTTCACCACTGTTTCCAGGTATGACTCGTTACAGCGGAACGTCATGACGTCATGACTCTTCCTGCACAATGGATGAATGAACTGTTCCCGTGGTCCTGCAGCCGTCTCTCACCGCGCAAGTTGTCGAAGCCTTGGAATGCAGGTATACATTGTTGTGCCTTCAACCAAAAACACTGGGATATGTTTTTTTGTGTTGATTCAGTTGATTCAGTTGATTCCTCATTGGGTCTTATCTTTCTCCATTGATCCACTTGCTTGAAAAGTTCCATGAGCCCTGTGGGCCCTGCTGTGGGCCCAGCCAAAAAAATGGACGGTGGCAGATCAAATTAAACGGCCGTTCACTCACAAACCGCAAGAAACTGACTGCAGCCTGTGCCATGACCAAGAAGCCATACTGGCTTGCCATGCTGCTTCCAGCACTTCTGCTGTTGCCATGTGGCAATTTGGATGCCAAAATGGGATTTTTTATGGCAAATGGCAAAGGTTTCTTATAGGAATGACACGTGGGACTGGTGCACTTCTGCAGCCAACTAGCCAGCCGCATGTGCTTGTACCAGTAGAAGCACCAGCAGTGTGTACACCTGGAGGCTGGAGACCGGAGACTTGGGAAATGTCAGGTGAAGTTGGCCTTGGCTCTGGACTCAAGCTACTTCCAGGGAAAAATACATAGAAATCATACATGATTCATCATATATATATATATATATATCATATATGATTCTCGTGATATTGACTGGCATCACGAATGACTGAGAGACATCTGGACAACATCTGCCACCTCTTACAGCTGTAAACCAGCGGAGATAACAATAAATAAAGATAGCTCGCTAGAGATCGCTCACTTCCTTGGCATGATTCTAAACAATTCCGCGCATTGAAGTCCTCAAGGCCGTGTTTTGGCAGTGTTTTTATTGTCTGGAGCTTACAACTATTCAACTATTCTATTGACCAAAGTCTGGAGTGCTTACGCACCTCCATGAAGCACGGTCCATGCATCCGCGCAAGAGCCCCAAGTGTTTTGGGGTGTTCAGTGATACTTGACAAAGTGTCGTGGGCTAAGTGTGTAGTTCGTGGGCCTCCCATGCGTGTCTCATTGCATCTATGTGTGGTAAAGGTACTAAACAGAACGAACGCGCGCTACAATTTGAAATCCGTCCAGTTGATAGTATCCCTCTTCTTGCAAGACTTCTCAAACTTCCAAGTTGTTGTTATCGCTGTTTACTTTGCATCAGTCCTGTTAATGAATCTCTGCAAACAGCATTAAACTTAACCAAAAGGACCTCCCTTCACTGCATCATGGTTTGATGAAAAAAGTGTAGACTTTCAAAAGGATCTCTGTGCCAATTGTGAAACGGTGCCTTCCATAGGCCCTGGTTTCAACCTAGAAACTACCCAACCAACTGAGCCATGAGCCATCAATGAGAGCAGCATTCAGCATTCAACTGGATTTCAGCTTTGTTGCACACTTGGAGGATTCGAAAGCTCGGATAAGGATTCCAAATTTACCACATGATTTCAAGACCCAAATGACCATGTTCCAAAGGTTTCATTCAAAACGCAACTTCAGAGTCTAAGATGCATGTCCTCTATACACATGAAGTACACATAAGTACACCATGCACAGACTACAAAATTGTCGGCGTATGTGACATGTGCAGAACCAACACGCCCGGGGTATTCTTTGAGCAGGTCTCATCAGTTAGATGGTCCAAATGCTCAGAACAGCCAGAAGGCTTGCCTCAGCTCTGATGCACTTAATTAAGCGTGTAAGTCGATAGTTGTGATACTTTCAAGTGTCTCCTGTGCTCGTTTTCTCTGCAGTTGACCAATGCTTCCTTCTTTGCGTCTTTGTTTCTTTCTTTCCCAAAGATATGGGCACTGTCAACCCGCATATGGAACCTTACTGGATTGCCAACTGGAACTCTCACCGCAGTATGTACATACGCAAGCATGTCCAAATCGTGGCCCTGGTTTGGCAGATGGTCAGCATGTTTGAAGTCTGCCAACTGGAGGGTTCTAACCCATCAAGCTTACTTCATTGAGACAAATATAGCTAGCTGATATAGCCCTTCAAGTGCAAACCTCGAGAAGAAAAGTAGCATAGGTCTTCACTGAACCTGCCCCCAGTCTTTAATCTTAGCCACGATTGAGGACTTGGAGGATGCGAAACTCCTGGCAATGGCAGCGATTGTGGACCTCCACAAGATCCACAAGTCAAAATCTTAGATCTTCGAAGGCTCAGGAGCATGGGAGTCAAAAATATCTTGCTACCAACCTGTGCAGCATGGGTAAGTCGTCCCAATTCAAACAGCCGTCCTGTGGTCAAACAGATCACTGCTCAGCTCAGTATGTGGGAAAACCACAAGCTCCTCTGGCAGGGCACATCGAACCACAATCGATTGATACCACAGGATACCACACGAATCATGACTGCATGGGGAGAAAGTTGAACAAATTGACTCACACACAAACGAGAGAAAGTTGCTAAGAGTAGAAATCAAAGCTTCTGCCCCTTTCGCACTTGGTATACCTTCCATGTAGCACAGTTGAATCATGTTGAATCAGTGAAGTTTCCAAACATGCCCCTTTCGTTTGAAGTTGCCATAAGCCGGCTTTTTAGTTACTGGTTGACCATGGGCGAATTGTGCGATTCGGATTTCCTGCTTGAACTCTTTCCCCTCGGAGGATTCATGAGCTTCTCCTCCCACGCGGAGGACCTTGGCGCCAGGTCAAGATCAACCGACTGCTGCTTGCCACTACCCATCACTACCCTTTCTTGGTCTGATGTAAGTTGGATCGTGACAGGTCTGGCTAAGGGTGTACTGAAGTAAGAAGCGGATTGACTAGAAGACCAAACTCAGAACAAGCCAGTTGAAACACAATTTGTTGCCAAGTTTCATCGAGAGTTGTCAATGCTTGCATCGATTCTGAAGGGTTGGACAATTTGTGATTGCACAATGGTCAAGGGTCGACCATTGCCTGCAAACATTCAGTTTCTGAGAGCCTTGGGTACCTGTTAAAAAAGCGTCACTGATAATATCTAGTAGGCTGCTCTCCTTTAAGGCTCACTGCTGTCATAGCAGTGAATTCAATCAGACTTTCTCAATTTTTGTAGGCCAAGCAGCAACATAGTTGGACAAGGCAGCGACAAGGCAGCAACTTCAAAGCCGACCTCATCCTGACCGGATAGTACAAAGGCAACACCTGCAACCTGTCTACAAACAAGCCACCACAGAACTGTAGTGTTTCTTGGAATTTACCAACGACATTTCACCAAGTTGGAACTGCAATTTCAATCAATTTCAGCGAACACTGAAAAAACACCCACAGAGTACACCATGCGACGCTGCGAACTAAGATTTGTCCTTGTTCTTCGAATCCTCGACCAGCCACAACTTGTAGTCTCCGGGGTTCACCTCAAGGTAGCATCGTCTGCAAATCGAATGACGCCTTAAATTCAACCCGAGGTCTGCAAACAAAATACCTGAGGAAAATAGAGGACATAAAAATACATAAAAGAGAAGAATTGTGCACCAGAATTCAGCCAAACAAGCTGAAACAAGCAAGCGATTCATCCTGTGGCTACATTTGACTGGTAGCTGGTAGCGGAGCTTGGCATCAAGGTCGCGGCTTTCACGATGCTATCGAAAGAAACCACCTCACCACCGCCTCGCCAATGCAGCATGATGAGAAACAGGCATCAACGCCCCTACACACCTTACAGCGCGACCAAATGGATGTAAGAAGAATCCCATGCATCCATCCGGTTTGATCTAAATTGATTAGAGTGGGATTTGAGTCTCATGTCATGTTCTGTCACCATATCAATAGAAGCCAAGACTTTGACGCATCCTCTGCATCCTCAAAGCACAACAAATTGTTCTACGATGTTCTACTACAACTTTGATGTTCTGCGACTCATTGCGACTCCAGTTTTCGCAGTTTGTTTCTGCCTGCATTCACCTCCCCAGCTCGGCCAACATGCAGTTCCGACTGTTCAGATTTGGCTGGCCCCTGGATCGCTGTCGCGTGCAGCAAGCTGCCATCCCCATCTTGGGGCTTCTAACGCTGAATGTGGTGAACAACTCAGCACAGCCAGAGGCGGTAAGTCGTGGCGGGGCTGCATCGTAGGTGTCCATGATAGCCTCAAACCAGCGGGATCTGTGTCGTGCGCCAGCTGTGCTCTGAATCTGTGCCCCTGGCCACTTGTGCAGTGCTGTTCTGCATTGGCACGAATGCATGAGACTGGAATTGGAGGTCCAAAGTATTCCGGCCCTGACCTCAGAAACGGCCAAGCAAAAAAGTCTTCAGGAAACCCTAGGCTTTTACCTCCAAATGGTTTCCTGCAGATTTCCTGAAAGTGATGCTGGAAAAACTGCCAACCAACTCCTTCAGCATCCAATGTCAACCAATATTAATCACCCTTACAAGGCGGCGAGTCAACCGGTTTCCTTGTTTGTAGCAGGGCTGTGACGGAAGCAGACCAGCAACAGCATTCCGTCCGCTTCTGCAGGGAGTTCCTCGGAAGCAAAACTGGGTCAAAATCGCATAGACTCCGACGGCTTAGAAAACACTTTGCTTTCACTGGAAATTGCCTCTATATACATCTAGGTACAATTGATAAGGGTATATCGGTATATACACGTGGGCACAATGTGCATCTGGAACAAAAATTCATCTGAAAATCAAAAAGGCGAATCAAGTAAGCAGTCGTGCAGTCAAGAAACGGAGATCTGAAAGGTGTTGCTAGGACCATTCTTCAAACCAATGTGGAGCTCTTCGCCAGCCTTTCTTCGAGGGCTGCCAACAAGCTTGAGCCCATGTGAAGTATACCGTCAAAAGATAAAAGATTCCAGGTAGGAAAATGACTTCAGAATGACTTCGTGAGAATTTCTTCAATTTGTACAAGCGGATGTCGTCACTGACGCGACACCGAGGCGTGGAGAGATGTGGAAGTGTCGGTGGCAAGTGCTACTGCTGCTACTGGAAGTAGTGTGTCTCTTTGGAACTGCTCTCAACGGCTCAACGCGTTTCATGGCGTTTCCTGTTTAGATATTCAGGCTGCTTGCTTTCGTTGCAACTTTTGGATGAGATCCACAGCTCAAAATTTCAGTTCTAGACATGTTCTTCAGGTCATAGAGTTTGCTTGTCAAAATTATATACTGTGTGGTGCGAAAAGTGAGGCCACTACCTAAAGCCCTATCAGATTGGTGCGTTCGATCCAGAACATGCATGCCAGTTTGATGCATCTGGGACAGTCGAATCGACACCACGGCAATCAACTAAAATTGCCAGCTCATGTGACTATCTCCACATTTCGTAAGATTTGAAATGAGGGCTTCAGTGTCGTGTCACAGGTGCATGGAACCTCTATGGTTTTTGCGAACTTGACATGTGACGTTGCCATGTCAAGTTGGTTTCTCGTCCCAAGAGTGCAAAGGCAAACCGGGACCTCAAGGGCTTGTGGGGCTTGTAAGTCTTTGCAGGTCTTGTAGGTCAACGGCCTCATCGATTCTTCGAGATTTCTTTTGGAATGCATTGCCAATCTTTTGCTCTCTGTCATTTGGGTTTGTCCAAAGAGACCCCGCTACCCCGGAAATTTGCTGGTTTCTCATGATTTTAGACGATTTTCCTCATTTGATTTGCCATTTCGGGGGGACATGTGATTTCAAACACACCCATCTGGACAGCTTGGGATCAAAATCTCGGCCCCGTGCTCGTCACTGGTCAGCACCATGTCGCGCCACGCCACCGACATGGGCTCATCTGATGGGAAGGCATGGCAAACCCTGAGCCTCAGCAAGGCCCATGGCAACACAACTTGCTGAGCCAAAGTCCTGACGGTTTTGATCAGTCTCGAGTTTTTTGAAGCCTTGAAGCATTGGATGCCACTGCGCCGCACAAAAAAAAAATCCATTGAGAGGCCCCCTCCCTCATGTGGGGCAGATCAACTGGATTCAACACCAACCGGCCAACCGGGGCCGAAACATTCGCGTGGCTCCAGGTCTTGCTCGGACGCTCACCTTACAGGGTGCCGCTGCCATGCAAACCCAAATTCCACGCTTCAACGGCCTTCATTTGTCGTGTCTTCAAGGAGCTTCATGATTCATGACATATCACACCCTCTGGGTACAGCACCTGGTCCGTCACTCTTGAGGTCACCTCCTCAGCAACTCCAGAATTTTTGATTTTTGATGGCTGGGTCTTGCTCAGTATTCTCACAAATCGTGCAAACACAACCTTTGAAACTCTGCCAGCCACAATCAACTACATGGTCAAACAACACCTCAATTTCCACTCAATCTGACCTTCATGCCAAATACCTATATAACCCCTTGAAGCACCAAGCGGCCACCAGCGCAGTGTTGCCTCCGAAAATGTCTGCCTCGTAAGCTGTGAGTTCCTTTCTGAGTCCCGGCATTGGATAGAACGAGGATCAATGGTTGTTTCAATCTGATCTGGTTTACTTCACCTTGTTCGACCGATTCAACGAGATATCTGCTTGGTGTCATCTTCTCGCAGTGCCTCTGCCTCTGGGAATGTCATCAATTCCTGGCCAAATGCTGAGAACAACAACCAATCTGCGGTGTTGGTGACCTGATGCTCTTGAAGCCAGCAGGATGCAGAATCATGTTGTTTTGGTTCCAGAACCCGGTGATGTTCGAATGGCTGTGCTGCTTGCTGGACTGATCGGATTCTGAGAAGCAATGAGACTCCTATTAGGTTCTTCTTGGTAATTTATGGACAACAGATTTCACCCATAATAATATCGTTCCTCCCTTGAACCTGTGAAGTCTTTGCAAGATCGAACAGCAGCCTTTTGCCACTACAGTAGACGGTCTTAAACCAGTCGCACGTTGCGAAACTAAACCCGGCAAAGCCAGAACAAGAGAGCAAATTCGCGCATCATTTTGTTAATCAAGAATAATAATTTCAAAATCTAACTTTAGATTGCATATAAATCATATACATACATACCATACCCTTCCCTACCCTACCATACCATACAATACATTACGTACATTGCATACATTACAAACATACATTACATACATAATATATTATATCATACATTACATACATTACAAACACACATACATTACATACATTACACGCATTACAAACACACATTACATACACTACATACATTACATACATTACATAGATATAAAACATGCATTACACACATTACGTACATACATTACATACATTACATACATTACATACATTACATACAGTACATACATTACATACATTACTTACATTACAAACGCCCATTACATACATTGCATACATTACATATATTACGTACATTACATACATATAAAACACACCTTACATACATTACGTACATACATGACATACATGACATACATTACATTCATTACATACATACATTACATACATTGCATACATTACATACGTTACATACATTGCATACATGGCATACATTACATACATTACATACATTTCATACATTACATGCATTACATACATGGCACACATTACATACATTACATACATCTCATACCTTCCTTACGTTACATACATAAATAATATACATTACATACACTACATACATTACATACATTACATACATTACATGCATTACATGCATTACTTGCATTACATACATAGCATGATCACATACATTACATACATACATTATCATACATACCATACATACCATACATACCATACATACCATACATACCATACATACCATACATACCAGCCAACCAAGATACATACATGCATGCATACATACATACAGACAGACATACATACAGACAAACATACATACATATACACATACAGATGGGTATATGCTTCAAGGAAGAAACTCGCTCTCTCTCTCTCTCTCTGTGGGTGTTGATGGTTCACAACAAGTCGTGAGGAATTGGAAGCTGCAATGACTTGTCAATTTAGATTTCAGGTTTGCTCTCTTCACCTCTTGCCTTGGGGAATGTCGGCTATCACACATGTTGGCACTTGCACGACCCATGTGTGCAGCTCATAAAATATCGCAACTTCAAGCACAGTACATACACAGATCAAAATATTGGAAAGGCCAAACTAGTGCCCTACAACTGTGATGTTTTTTGTCACCCCTTCTTCAGGACTGCATAATTTGCTAGCCAAATTAAAAATGCTCTTCTGTCGTAGAGCCAAGTGTGTTTGTTTCTTTGCTCAATTGTTAATTACCTTGATGAATCCATCACGCGAACGAATACACATATTTATGCGGCTTGACCAACGCAGTTTCTTGACACTTGGATCAATCCAAAATTTCTCAAAATTAGCGATTGTAAGGAAGTCCAGGCTGGAATGGGTGCAATGCTCAATTGGACAAATATTTCTGCCGCTTCCATTGTCCAGGAGCGAGGCAGCTGGGAGTGCTGAGCCTTGGCTGCACCAGCAGAGCCTTCTTCTTAGGGCATACTCTGCAACTGGAAATCTGATCCAGACTGCTCGCCTGTGGATCCTGGGAAGAATCATCTGTTGACCACATCCGTTCGACT
>Ga0126342_10003109_pt1 | contig 27051 bp, 17 predicted proteins | sample Cyp1metagenome_FD_92528 | JGI IMG/M metagenome (GOLD analysis project Ga0126342, IMG submission 92528) | Coral microbial communities from Lord Howe Island, Old Settlement Bay, Australia - Cyphastrea 1 metagenome | ecosystem: Host-associated > Invertebrates > Cnidaria > Coral ...
AAGTCGCGGTTGAGGTCCGGCAGTGCCCACTGCGATCTGGAAGTCGCGGTTGAGGTCCGGCAGTGCCCACTGCGATCTGGAAGTCGCGGTTGAGGTCCGGCAGTGCCCACTGCAACCTGGAAGGTCCGGCAGTGCCCACTGGGATCTTGAGCTCGCGGTGGAGGTCCGGCAGTGCCCACTGGAATCTGGCGCTCACAGTGGAGGTCCGGCTGTGCCCACTGGGATCTGGACTGCGAGGAGGAGATGGCGGAGGAGGATGCGGAGGCGGAGGAGGAGGAGGAGAACAGCTCTGATAAAATCTAACAACCCTCACCTGGCAGGTGGGGAAATACACATTTTCCTGCCCCTTGTTTGGAATTGGATCCCTTGGACTTCTCCCACACACACACACATCTGGAGACATGCCCACATATAATCACCGTCCTTCGTTTCACTCCACCGAAACGCCCCCCAATAGGGAAAGAAACATCCCGGAGAAAACATGTGTGGGCCAAGAATTGCTACCGCGTGCTAATTTGATGCTTGCCTCGGGTTGCCGATAAGGATTGGCATGTGAGGGCCCGAGGTGACTTGAAATGTTCAACACTTGTCCACGTTTTTGTGTTTTTTTTTTTTCTGGGGGGCGTGCTTTTGTTCATTGAAAATCAGTGCGTCCGGAACCGCGACCGAAGTGCGCTTTGTTTTGTTGCCTGAAAATGGGATTGCTTTCGAACATGTTGGAGGGGATTGTATGTCTGTTCTGCCGCAAGCAAACCAGTGGACCAAGTGATTGCAGAAACAAAATCGGCAACAATCACAATTCCACAATAATGTTTCTATTTTCCCGCCACATTGCAGGCGTCATAGGATTAACAATTTTTAAGCAACGGTTGGAGGCATCCTTCCCTCAAACTGCCAAGCGCCGCATCAAGGTCCGAATTAATTAAGAGAGCTAACGGACTTGTGACCCAACGTGTTGACTAACGTCATCTAGCGTCATCGATCGCGTCTGTCGCCGACGGACCCAACACTTTAGTGTGCCATGGATCGCGCTGCGTCCTTGCCAGCCTTGCGTTTGCCAACCTTGAAGAGTTGCGATGCCAGGTAGCACTGCTGGGTTCACACCTTGCACGTTTGTTGGGCCACATTGGCGAGTGGTGGTGAGGTTTCCCCCCAATCATGGCGTTTCTTGTAGCAGCACAATGGCATGTTTTGAGGACATGAAACAAGCGAGTTGTTTGTAGCATCTTACTTCGCACGTGACGTTTGGTTTTTCCAACTGGTTAGCAAGTGTTCTGCTATGATGAGGGGGGAAGATACATGAAAACCGTTAATCTTGATTTCATGTGGCCATCACAACAGTTTTTGCCGCAGCTTCCTTCAACTCGCACATGCAGGCAAGGGGTGGCCACAACATGCTACAACCATATACGGCCATAGCCCTTGGGCCGAGAGTAATCATCTGATCTGGATTTTGCAGCGCTCACCGCAGTGAAAACGGCAACACACTTGGCCTGAAATTGTGATGTGATTTAGGAGGAACGGTTCTAAAGGTTCCCTTACAACGATTTGAAGAAGGCAACAGTTTTTTATTCAGCCAATCCAGTGATAGAATGAAAACTGTTGGGCTTACCCTGGTTTATCCAATGAAATTGTCCTTCACCCACGGGGATGAAACCCTGCAGTTTTTGCGTAGGTCAGCGGACGTATTAAAAGCACCAGTGCTTTTGGGGAGGCACAGCCGATGCAACGATGCAGATGTGGGCGGTTGCACCCTCTAGCACCTACGTTGCTGAATGATCCCTCCATGGACATTTTATTTGGCGCTTAGATTTTCCGGCGTACTGTAAATATCTGTAAATGGTGGCATGTATTACTCATCTTCAGGGTTTTCGAGGCTGACCAACACTATTCCCCATTGCAATGATAAAACAACCGAACCATAGCTATTTTGAGCTATAAACTAAAACCAGAATTGAACATGATTGGGATTAGATGGGATTAACATATTATAAGTTTTTTTTGGTTAACGGCCCAACCAACAATATTATTGTTAAAAACCAATTCTTACCAGGCTTAGAATATAGCCATGGGTAAAAAACCCCTGAAAAAATCAAACGTGGCCATGAAAAAAAAAAACGAAAACCGTTTCGTTCCTTCGGATGTCCCGGCGAAGGTTGATGACACCAGAGGGTGAATCAAAAATCCCATCACAAAACCATGAAATCCTGTCATTTTTGCTACTTGGCCTACAGGAAAAAACTGGTTGGTGGTGACTGGAACCATGGAATTTTGAATGGTTTTTCCATTTTTTTTGGGAGTGGAAGAATCATCCCAACTGACGAACTCATATTTTTCAGAGGGGTTGAAACCACCAACCAGATAGCCAAGGTTATGAACCAGGACAAATCACCGTTGACTTAAACCCATCAAGTGCAGGCCAGCCATTGGTTCGCCCGAACACGTGTCTCGGCATAAGATGGCAGAGGTGGTGGATTAGGCCGGTAGCAGTGGCTGATGAAAAAATGTTGGTACCCTCCAGACGTGTTGCACATGTTCGCAGTTTTACATGTTTAATCACACACATATATATAATACATATATATACTGTATATATATAATTATATATATTTAATATATATATATATATAAAACAAATAAATACACAAATAAATAAATACACACACATATACATATATATATATGTATATATATATACACATAGATTTTCAAATGTATATGTATATATATATATATCTTGGTGTTGAACCAGCAGACATGTGCTCATTGACGTCGTTTGTTTTTTCGGACGCAAATTCGGAAAACGGTCGTTAAAACGAAAAAAACAGAACCATTATTGCCATGTTTGATTGCCACAGGGCATGACTTTTCCGGCATGTCTGGCAGCATGTGTAGCATGTTAGCCATGGGTTCAATGGGAGCGACATCACAGCGACACCCTAAGGAGAGCAAACCACCTCTGCGGCATTGACGGCATGTTTGTGGATGAACAACGCTTGCGGGCATCTTGAAGATGTGCCAAACATTTAGCTTAACCTTGGATGGGTACTTTAGTCCTTTAGTCTTTTGGTATCAATGGGATTATCTACGTTCACCAGCTAAGAAAGCATGTTTTCGTAGGGTATCTACGATTGGCAATGACGACATCAAATACTATTACGAACATGGTTGGACAGCGGCAACCTTCCCCACATCATGACCGGTGACATGTTCGGACCATTGTGGAGGGCAAACCGTGGCAAAAAACATCAGAATCTTTGTCTGATAGTCGTTGGAAGGAGGTCTGACTACAGCCGCTTCATAAATTATGGTAATGGATGGGGGAATGATATGGAACGAACCCAAATTTTTCTTTATTCATGATATGTAATTTGCATTGCAACTGGGGCAAACCATATTACTAAACGAGGGATTGGTGTGATTTCAAGATAGATTTAAGAGGGCAAACTGCAAGGTGAATATGTCAGCGCAGGGCTGTATGGTCAGCAGGAAGGGATGTCCAAATCTTGCAGAATGATATTAAGGAAGAAGGACATTTTTAACGTTTGTTACTTGATGTTGTGGGTGCCCGTTTTTTTTTGAGTTTCCTGGGTTTATCCAGTTTCAAAATTGATTGTCATTCCACCATGTTCACTAACCACCTACGGCCTACGACTGGGATGCACACCCAACTACCAGCCAAGTCCAACATTCCTCCTGTCAGTGGCTCAAGCCGCTCCACTTCAGTGGAGTTCTTCATCAGGTCCAATGGCGTTTCTTGGCAAAAAGAGTTACCCTCGGGTAATTTAACATAGCTATTGAAAATGATCATTTATAGTTGAGTTACCTATTATAAATGGTGATTTTCCATAGTTTTTTGTATGTTTACCAGAGGGTAAGGTCTCTAGACCCCCCTTGGAAGTGCAGTTGAGGTGAAAAAAATGGTCACAACCCTGAGATTTCAAACCCTAAGTTGGGATTTTAAAGGGCCCCAAGTTGCTATGCTATGCTATGCTAAAAGATCACCACTTCCTCATGGAATTGAGCAATTCCTCTTGGTAGATTTTAGGATTTTAGTGCTGGTTGGTGGTTTCAAACATGAATGGATTATTTTCCATTTCATATATGGGATGTCATCCGAAACCCATTGACGAACTCCATCATTTTTCAAGATGGTTAAAACCACCAATCAGATGGTGATTTGACAATCATTTAATGATTATAAGAAACCATATTTATTTAATGGGTTTCATGTATGTTCTAATGATTAAACCATTAAATGTGATTTAATAAATACCCATTAAATGGGTGTTCTAATGATTTCATGAATTTATATAATGTATAGTAATGTGATTTAATGTGTGTTCTACTCCAAAACCTTCTCCATCCCTAGGACCTCCCGACTCTCTGCCCATCGCAGATCTCCATTCCATCAGCTCCGCTCACATCATTAACGTGCGGTTTTGGGCCACCCGTTGTGATTACTGTAGTTGGTTTAGTTTCACCTAATGATATAACTGATATAACTCTACATATATATATGTATGCCCCATAAACCCAACAATTAAGCAAACTATGTGCATCAACTTAGCTATCGTAATTTAGTTTCTCAAGGAACATCCAAAAGTTATTGGGTTTTCCAAATATATATATATAATATGATATACGTTGATTTACTGTTGAAACATTGCCAGCAATCACGGTGCCGGAGGTTCCCTGCCGAAGGGGGACGCTTCTTTTCATGTCTTTTGGTCAGCTGTGGGCTGCTAGCAGAGTCAGTGGTGGTGGACAACAAGGTGCAGAAACCGAAGGGGGTGAAACCTGGTGGTTTCTTAAAATGGGGGATCTCCAAAATGGATCAAAACCATAGGAAAACCATAGGAAAATGGTGATTTAACCAGCAAAAATGGAGATTACCATAGAATCATAATGTGGGTAAAACAATGCAATTTTTACCACCAATGACTGGGAATGGTATTTCCATACCACCTATTTATCATTTGGGGGATGGTTTATTATTGTTTTACCATGTTTTACCATGTTTTATCCACATTATGACAATCCTATTAAAATGGATGTTAACTTGGGGTACCCCCATACTAGGAAACCTCCATTTGTTGACACACCTGGAGAAGCGGATCGGGTGAATGGTTGATGAGTTCTTTTTTGATATTTGTTTTGCGTTTTTGATGCTTTGATTTTTCTGGTGCCCCAGTTGCAAGTTGGTACTATATAGATATACCTACCACGTTGACCCAAGTGAGATTGCAGTGAACTGTTCACCAACAAGTAGCGAGTCCAAAATGGGACACCACCGCCGTCAGGGACTTGGAAACGTCGCCGTGAACGACGGAGAGCTGGGAACGTCATTCGTGGAGCAGCTGGGTGGAAAGGCTAAGTTCTGGTGATTTTACGAGGCAAACGGGGTGATATCATGGGATTTCATGGGATTCTGGTTGGTGGTGACTGGAACATGAATGGATTATGACTTTCCAGAAACAGTTGGGAATGGAAAATCATCCCAACTGACGAAGCCCATCATTTTTCAGAGGGGTAGGTTGCAACCACCAACCAGGATTTACTTGCCTAAGTTGACTCAGTTCACTTGCTTAAAGATGGTTTCTGGGGGATAGCTATAATTACCCGGCCTGGTAAACTAACAGTTTGCTATTGAAAATGGCCATAGAAATAGTGGAATTTCCCATGAAAAATGGTGATTTTCCATGGCTATGTAACAGTTTACCAGAGGGTAAGGGCTGTATAAACCAACAATTGAGGGGAGGCCTCACCTTCTATGGTCGAATTGTGTTATGTTTTTTTTGAAGTGACCTGAAGGGGAAAACCTCAGCATTGCGTAAGAATCTTAACAATTGAGGGTTGATATATATATATATATATATATCCCATTGAATTATATACCAATATACCATGATATACCTATTTCATATATCTAATCATCATTCACCTGCAATGTTATCACGATAGGATATCCCCGAAATCTATTCTGGCAATATTGTTTGCCCATGTATTCCCATATTACCATATGTCCTATGTGCGTTTGGCCCCCCATATTATTGTGCTGTTATGAATTTCCCCTGTTGTGCCTTCTATTCATGGTTGAACCTGGAAATCATCTGATTCTTCAGGTACTTATGCCTACTATATACTGTTGCCTGGTTTCCCCATGATGCCCATGTGATATCCGCACACGATATCCACCATATTTCTTTTGGAAAAACTGCAGTATTTGGGGTTCTGATCGACAATGAGTTATTGTTTCCATTGTCCCCACATATGCGACTGTTTGGTGGTTTGGAACATGAATGGATTATTTTTCCATTCAGTTGGAAATAGTACCCCCAACTGACGAACTCCATTTTTCAGAGGGGTAGGTTGAAAGCACCAACCAGACGACCAAGCAAACCAATGAGGAATCAGTGTTCCCAAGAGATGGCCCAGTAATCATGGCTGCTTGCAGGATCCCCATGAGATTTGCACAACGATTCCCCACATTTCATGATGGTCAAAACGAGTGGTTTTTCAGCACGTATCCCCTTGAGCCATTCACGCATGATATTCCCATTACAAGTCATTATAAAATGGTTGTTGACCCCACATGCGCGTTGCTGAAACGTTGAAAACACCAGTTTCATCCCACTTAAAACCCAATTTTTCTGACTCCAAGTTGAGAAACATATTCTCCAGGGTCTTCAAGTTGCTTTGCCAAGGTTAGGAAGTGCCAAGTTGCAGCCGGGCGCTCTTCTCCGAGTTGACGAGGCTTGAAGTTGGCTTTATTGTGATCCACTTTATATAAAGAATAACTTTGGTAAAGAATAAGGGAACAAGGGGGAATATGAGATTTAAGATAAGCCAGATGGCCAGATAATGATTGGTAATTGATAATGAGTGGATGAGTCTGAGTTGCGTTGCCGTTACAGATCCATATAGATTGATATAGATTGTTGTTTTTTGCTGGGGTGGTTTAGTTAAACTAACTTAGCAGCGGAGCAACAATCCACCACGTTAAGTTATCATAAGTTCTCCACTTTCGATAAGTCCATGGTGAAGGTCGGATGGCTAAAAATTGGTTCATACAAACCCGTCCAGCCGTAGATTCTTAGATTAGCTCACCAAAAACCCAGCGGTTAGTGAAGAACAGTTGTGACCTACTTGCAAAACATCTTGGCCAAAGAAAAAGGGACTTAGTCACATGTTCCATCAGAAAGTCATCACCAAAATCATGAAAATTCATGAAAATTCAACATGATTCAACCAGCTCCCCGAAATTTTCTTAAGAGTCGCGTTTGTTTTCCGTGGCTGTTGGTACTTCATAAGCCATGAATTTCTACATTGGGGGGTCCCATGGTCCCATGGTCCCACGTCGTGTCCCACGTGTCGAGGAGCATCGAGTATCTCTGGTCCTTCGGTGGCATTGAGGACGGGTTGACGCTAAAAAATGGTGTATGTCAATGATATACGATTAGAATAATATAATGTCAATGATAATGGATGAACAATACCGGGCGTATTAATATAATGTCAATGATGATGGATGATATTGGTATATTATATGATATTTGTAATGCCATATCCTTATTGAGTTAACAATAATGACATAGGTACATGTCAATGTTACACCATGTTATAATATTAGTGATATACGATCAGCAAGAACAATGAGCACATTTGGAAGCTATTCAACTGGACTTGTCATGATTGATGGTAGGGATCGAGGCAAATACACCAACAGATCTATGCTTCCGAACTCGGTTACTTGGTGGCTCATCCCACGAATCGTAAGTGGGTTATATCCCAGTTTCTTGAGTGGATTAACCCTACTTCTCCCAAATTATAAGTGGGATATAAACAACTAAGTGGGATGAGCCACCAAGTATCTTCGGAGACTTTTGCGTTGTTTCTCCAATTGACCCACCCATTTTTTTTTTGGATTTGGAAACGTCAAACCGCCGGATAGCTTGAACAGTTTTCAGGTGCATCCCTTGGATTTTTGAAGATAGTTTCACCAACCAATATCTGAACGATGTGGCAAACATATATGAGTCTCAGTTGATATATCAACTGATGAGCTTGAAGTTGGGTTTACAGATCCTAGATCCATCTTGGTCCTTTGCGGCAACATGCGACAGGGTGGCTTCATTTGACACTCCTGGGAGGGTTGGCTTCAGTGCCAGTCCTACCACCAATGGGGCGGATGTTTCCTCACGGTTTAGGGGGTAGTTCAACCACCAAGCTCACTTTGCCAGAAGAGGTCGAAGGAATCAATTCACAGGCTCTATCCAGTTTCATGGGAGACACCGGGTTTCATTCTCAAATTTCCCACCCCAAGCTTGGATAGATCTGTTATGGTATTTTACATTATTTTACTGTACATAACCCTTTCGTTGATCTTTCGTTGTTGTTGCTTTACCCTCTAACCGTTACATAACTATGGAAAATCATGGAAAATCACAATTTTCATGGGTAAATCCACTATTTCTATGGGTAAATCCACTATTTCATGGAATTTTCATGGGTAAATCCACGATTTCTATGGGGGACCACAAAAACCACCATGGCTAGCGCGAGGTGGACTTCGAGTTCTACCGCTTCTCCTTGTCCGAAGGGACCCTGGAGCTTGACGATCTGTATCTTGGACCGCATGGACGTTGGGGTTGGAACTCAACGGTGGTGACCATAATTGGGATACCTTTTGGGATACCTTTTGAAACTGGAAAGCCATAGGAAAACCATGGGAAAACCCTTGGAAAATGGGGATGTCATAGGGATTCATCCGATTCACCCTACTGTATCTGGTTGGTGCTGACTGGAACATGTTGAAAATGACTTCCCCAAGCAGATTGGGGATGATGATCCAATCTGACGAACTCCATCATTTGTCAGAGGGGTAGGTCAACCACCAACCAGTATATATCTGAGTTTGCGGGAAAAGAAACGATTTTTCAGTGAAAGATGGTGATCGAATCAACTGAAAACCGAAACTCACTTGGCAGCACCAGCAAGATGGCGGCATGCTTTGGACGAAGATTTTTCCGAATGGAAACTGCATGAAACTGCAAAATTGAAATATGAGATGAAATGTCATGGCTGGAACACACTGGAACGAAAAGATGAACAAGCACGGCTCAAGACTTCAAGAGCAGAACGATGTGTCAAAACTGCACTGGTGAAGTTACAGCCAATAGATTTTCCAAGATTCTGGATTCGAAACCGCCAATCGAAAGCGCTATGGCCATGTCTTATCAAACGCGGGATGGGTCTGCTGGATATAGTGCCAATTAACGTCTGGTAATTTGTTGCATATGTTACATGTGGCCATTTAGTTGGATGATTTACCGAACTTAAAGATGGTGATTTTCCAGTTCGCTATGTTAGTTGTCCAGACGGATAGTTATATCAAGTTGAATAGTTACATCCCAATTAAATTCCACTACCCTCTGGTAAACTAACGTAGCGAACTGGAAAGATCCACCCATTTTTGATGGGAAAACTCACTATTTCGACTGGGCCATGGCTTCAAGTTTGCAAACTGTTGACATAACCAGGTTGGGTAAATCCCATGAGTCACTCAATAGGTGATTTATTTTCATTTACCCAACCTGGTTATGTCAACAGTTTGCGGACTTTCCCATGAATAGCATGGTGATTTTCCAGTTCGCTATGTTAAATTACCAGAGGGTATTTTCATTCCGTCTGGATTGACTACTTGATATTCTTGAGGATGCTCTTGCTCAACCTTCAACCAGAGAAATATTGGATGGTTTTAGATGCGAACAGCGGAAAAAATGTGGAGTTTACCCACCATTTGTAGATCATTTATTTTCCTTTCAGAAAACCCTGGGTTTTCCACATCTTTTTGTATGTTTTCCCCAAGGTAAATTCCATTAAACCACCATTAAATCCTATTAAACCTATGGGTGTTCCACCTTCTAAACTTGACAGTAAAACCACCAGGGAAAGCGCGTCCCAGTTTACGGCCCGTTGATGAAACATGGTGACTGTTGATTCACCCACTGGATGGGTAATGGATATCCTCTGATAAACATAGAAAAAACGATGGAAAATCACCATGGAAAGTTAATGGGTAAATCAACTATTTCGACTGGGCCATTTTTAATAGCTAATTATGTTTGTTTGCCAGAGGGTAATCATGGCTAATAGTGCTTAACAATGCTTAGTAATGCTTAATAATAATCTGGTCGGTGGTTTGGAACCATGGAATTTCATGACTTTCCATATATTGGGAATTTCATCATCCCAACTGACGAAGTCCATCATTTTTCAGAGGGGCCCAGCCTGCAAGTGGATTATGCTTAGGATTTTGATGATTTTGGACGGCCAGTTTCATTAGGATTTGTAATTTTGGGATCCCCCAAATCTGACTAAAACAATCAGAGCGCCACTCCTAGAAACGCCAAACGCATCTATCTTCCAGTAAATGAACATCGATGTAAGTCCACCGTTTTTAGATATTTTCAGATCATTTCCTAAGATCTAATGAAATAGGTTTCCATACCTCCGTTGCTTTACTGGGGTAACTTCAGATCCCAAAGAAGTTCATGTAAACTCTGACAAAAATGAATCATTTCAGATCCCCAGAAATGATGGTCAACTCCAAAATTTGGATGGTAACATCCCAATTTTCCATAACATCACCAAACTGCTGCTCAAATCCACTATGATCCACTCTTACAACTGTTCAAATCCGATTTTCCCATGATTTTCCCATGGTTTTCCCATGATTTGACCACTCAAATCCCACTTTTTTCTGGTGAAATCCGTTGGAAAAATCCCCAGGGTCCCCCTAGGTACCTCTACGACGAGCTCTCCCAAGCCTTGGACCTTACGGATCAACAGACGCTGCTGCAGGTCATGGAGGATCTTTCTTTGGTCAAAGGGAACGGAAAACCATAGGAAAACCATAGGAAAACCATAGGAAAACCATAGGAAAACCATAGGACAATGGTGATTTAATGGTGATTAATGGTGATTAATGGTGATTATATTATATAATGATGGTGATACCCTCTGGTTATGTCAACAGTTTGCTATTGAAAATGACCATAGAAATAGTGGATTTTCCCATGAATAATGGTGATTTTCCATAGTTATGTGAATGTTTACCATAGTTGGTTTATAACTAGTATAACTCTTGGGATTAATGATTTATGTTATGGTAGTTAGATAGAATGCTGAGGTATATCTATAGTTAGAGGGTTTATAAACCAACAAGCTTAATTGAGGGGCATCACTTTGTAGGGATCTTTGACGTTCTTTGGATTTTCAAGAAATGTGCAAAATTGTGCAAACAAACAGGGTTTCAGACTGGTGCAACCCAAAAGAACTGATACCCTCTGGTAATTTGTTACATAGCAAACTGGAAAATCACCATTTTGAATGGGTAAATCAGCTATTTCTATGGCAATTTTCGATAGCAAACTGTTAGTTTACCAGAGGGTAATGATCCCCCAAAAAATAATATATTCAGCAATAATCATCAAGAAAAAAACAGTTGAAAACCGATCATATCTGGTTGGTGGTTTGGAACATGGCTTTTATTTTCCATACTATATGGGATGTCATCCTTCCCATTGACTCATATATTTCAGAGGGGTACGTGTACCACCAACCAGATATCCTCGCTTTTGATTGTTCAAATATCTTGCTTCCCCATGAATCTGGATAAAATTACAACGAGGTCCCTGGCCATCCCTGGCCAATGTCACTAGAAATGATGGCCAAATTTGCAGAACTTTTGAGGGTGTTGAATTTCTTTAATTCACCCACGTGGATGCAAGACTAAACCAAGGGTTCGACAGGGTGGGTATTCAGGGGTAACATAGGAATTTGATCAACAAAATGTGTAAACAATCAACATCCACGCCTGGCAAACAACAAAACATTTACATCACATCAATCAAATTCTGAGGTTTTCATACTTTTTCTATACCAACCTCGGAAAAAATCGAGAAAACACACATGTCACATCATATGGCTACATATGTTGCCAGGAATTCTCCAGGATTTTGTGCCTCTTTTTTGAAGCTTTGCCATGCCTAAACGTGCCTCGGCCAGGCACGGTTAGGCGGTCCCGAAGTGCTGAGCAACTCTGGTGATGTGGCGCCCTGTGTGGATGGAAAGTCGGACACTTTCGCAACGCGAACAGCGCAGGGCAGTGCTGGCGAAGTTGCGATGGAAACCTTAGGAGATTGGGATTTGACCAAGAAAAAACAACTTGGATTAATGGTGATTAATGGTGATTAATGGTGATTAATGATGGTGATACCCTCTGGTTATGTCAAACATAGCTATTGAAAATTACCATAGAAATAGTGGATTTTCCCATTAATAGAAAAAACAACTTGGATTTATTTATGCATGATTTGTGATAGCTAAGTTGGTTTATAACTAGTATAACTCTTGGGATTAATGATTTATGTTATGGTAGTTAGATAGAATGCTGAGGTATATCTACAGTTAGAGGGGTTATAAACCAACAAGCAAAAAATTGAGGGGCATCACTTTATAGGGATCTTTGACGTTCTTTGGATTTTCAACAAATGTGCAAACAAAGCCACCGTTTGACTGGTGATTCAATGATAAATGTATGATAAATATATGATAAATATATGATACATATATGATAAATATATGATAAATATATGATATATATATATGATAAATATATGATAAATCACCAACAAATGGATATTCAATTTTCAACCAAAAATATGATAAATCACCAAAGCCACCTGCTGTGCAAAAAGGCCGCCTGCAACTATCCTCTCCAAATCAGCCCCCCAAGCAGAGCACGTACCCTTTGGTAAACGAACGTAGCTATGGAGAATCACCAATTTAAATCAATTGAATGGGTACCCTCTGGTTATGTCAAAATAGCTATTGAAAATGGACCATAGAAATAGTTGATTTACCGAACTTAAAGATGGTGATTTTCCAGTTCGCTTTTTGTATGTTTACCAGATGGTAATTCCCATTTATAGTTGATTTACCTATTAAAGATGGTGATTTTCCATAGCTATGTTAGTTTACCAGAGGGTAATTCATCTATAAATCCATTTCCATAGCTATGTGAACTTACGATGAAGGCTATTGCGTTTATTGGAGCAGGTCCCCTCACCGCCATGGTGCGCTGTCGACACGCCACATCCGTTGCGAATCAAACGGAAAAGGAAACGTTTGTCGTAGCGGTACCTTATTTATTAGGGGCATGTGCTTATTTCATCTTATTTCAAGTAACTATGCAAATTGGTTTTAAGCACCGAAGATGTACAACAATCTGAATTAGCCATCGAAAAATGGGGTGCAGAAATGGCGGAGATTAGGTAAAAGACGTGACATGGAGAATGAATCAACATGAATCAACATGAATCAACATGAATCAACATGAATCAACTGAACTTGGCCAATAATTACTTCCTAAGATACTTTGGATCGTTTTCACGTGTCAAAAATGAGTATCCAGGGAGCCGGAGTCCGTCCAGTTCCCATTGGGAGCCGAGCCATCCGGAATTTGGCGGGTCGCCGAGATGATCGAGATACACCAGGTTTTTCCACTGGAAAAACGAGTCACATCGAATCACCTGCAGAGTCACCTGCTGGGATTGGGAGCTTCAGCTTTGGCCACGGAGAAGGATGAGGCTTGAAGCCTAACCGCTTGGTTAACTCACCGCTTGAGTTCGGTTGGATAATTTTTCGATCCCATGAGATTCCTTGATATAAAAATTTGATAAACATGGGCTATATATCATCCCCAATCTTGGATTAGTAGTTTGCGTAATCCCCTTGTTTCTTGCTATCAAAGGAAAATAAATAACTAACCACAAGGAGCAACATATTTTTTGTGGACCATCAAAGATTGACCATGAATTTTGTGACCTGCACGTTCTCTCGGCAATTAGCATTCTCAAAGAATGATTTTACAGAGATTTCCCACATCATTTTCATCACTTCCAAGGGCTACGAAAAGTTCCCTGTCCACATCTGTCCACATAATCCATCCGCCATGGCCAACGGAGATACCCATAGTGACTAAGTGGATCATATTTGGGGATGGTTTTCATAAATTTTCCACGTGGCTTTAGAAAAACACATTGTAAAAGATTCCCCCTATGGGACGGATGACCATGGCGCAACAGTCCCAGGATTGGATGATGGGAAAATGGATGATGGCTCCCGGAAAATTTGCAGAACTCCCCTTTAGTGGCAAAAACAACGTGATTTCTTGTGGATATTTCCTTAACCCAACTGGCCCCCCAATCCATGCAGATTAAAGGAAATCATGTTCAATCCATTCTGATTGGTGGTTTCAAACATGAATGGATTATTTTCCATTTCATATATGGGATGTCATCCTTCCCATTGACGAACTCCATCATTTTTCAAGATGGTGAAATTGCACCACCAACCAGATCATATTTATCTAACATACCTATGGAAAATCACAATTTTTAATGGGAACATCCACTATTTCTATGGTCATTTCCATATGTTTCCATCAGTGATGATTTCAATCCATCCATTTTTTCAAAGACAGGTTTTTGGCGGCCTCCCAGCCTGGAATCAGCCTCCCTGAGGATACTAGATGTCACCTAGATGCAGGGCAAAACATCGTTCTGAAGCTGGCCCCAGGCATTGGGGGGCAGGAAAACTGGGGATGTTTGAGAGTGGTGGTCATTTACCCTCTGGTAATTTAACGTAGCTATTGAAAATGGCCATTTATAGTGGATTTTCCCATTGAAAATGGTGATTTTCCATAGTTATGTTAGTTTACCAGAGGGTATGGTGATGAGAGTGTTTTAAGATGGGATACCCTCCGGTAATCAAACATGGCTGGAATTGATGTAGGGAAAGTGACGATGAAGCAATGGATTGAGGGGGATCATAAATTTTAGTGTGCCTGACCCTTTGGTATTAGAAGTATGTCAATTTTCATATTGCAAAAGATGAGCCAGCAGTTCCACTTGTAAGTAGATAATATATATATACATATATAATAATAATAATAATAATATATATATATCACCATATTATATGCCACTTATATATATATATATATTGGCCCTAATGTAGGCACATCCTCAGTTATGGGGTTTACAAAAAACCACAGACAGGCTGTCCCTGGGACACCCGGCGCATGGCGCATGGCGCCAACCGCGCATGGCGCATGGCGCCAACCGCGCATGGCATGGCGCCCTTCTGGTGATATCATAGGGAGATGCTGAGTACCCAATCAATCAATGGATTGATTTAAGGGAAAATTTACAGGAACACCCCATATTTCATGGGAAAATCTGTGGTTTCCTGTAGATTTTCCCTTAAATCAATCCATTGAATCAATGATGATCTGACTTGTTGTTTCAAACATGTTTTTTTTTCCCACCCTATGACTTGGAGGTGATCAGAATCCATATGCCATATGTCGATAGCGCTACCCAGGATGCACAGCAACCAATTCTTCTGGAAGGACACCTTCCTATTGGAACACGGTGTCTCTTTATGTTTTTTTTGCATATAAAGTTGCAAGAGATACCCTCTGGTAAACTAACATAACTATGGAAAATCACCATTTTTAATGGGAAAATCCACTATAAATAGCCATTTTCAATAGCAAACTGTTAAATTACCAGAGGGTAGCCAGCAATGGTACTCACAAAGTCTTCTGGGTCCTTGGTAGCAGCCTTTTGATTTTGCCACTTGAATCGCACAAATTCTTTGCATCTGCCCTGTGATAATCTAATTTTTCGATAGCAAAAAAAATGAAAACCCATATAGAAATCCTAGAAATCCCCATTTGCAGATTTTCACACTCTAAAAGTGGTAAAGCATCCAGTGCCAGGTTGGGTCGTAGTAATTAGAAATGCCCACAAAACACTTCATGTCAATGGCTTAGATCTCGTTCATGTTTCATGTTTTGAATCACTTAGGACCTCCTTTTGGATTAATTTTTGTCTAGTTTCACTCCAGTTCCTCACCACACAACTGCAAGCCAGGATGTTTTAATCGCGAATTAATTGTCATTTCATCACGTTTGTACCAGGAGAGGCCCCCCTCACCTATGTTTGTTGCTTTAGTTTCACCCCATTAACTCTAAGTCTATGATTATTCTATAGTTAGACCACCCAGAAAACTATAGAATTCACCAAGTGAACTGTGCGTCAACTTGGCGATTACTTCGGGGATTTCCCATTGATTTTCCCATGGTTTTTTCCACTTAAAACTCCTCCATGTTTCATGGGATGTTCCTAGGATTTTCCTGGACTTTCCCATGGTTCTTCCTACTAAAACCTTCACTTTCCCTGGGAGTTTCCTAGATTTTCCCATGGTTTTCTTGATGACAACTCCTCCATTTGTGGATTTTCCCATGGTTTTCCCCATGGAAAAACAGGTCGCCCGGTGAGCGCGTACGGCTTCACTGTGGTGAACATTTCTGGGACGGCAGCGGTGCCATGGCGATCTGGTAATTTGTTACATAGCGAACTGGAAAATCAGCATTTTTACCCTCTGGTATTAATGGTTCATGATGTTCATGGGATTTAATGGTGATTATAGAGGTTTAATCAACAAAAAACAGGGATGTTAGTGGATATACCCTCTGGTAAACTGTTACATAACTATGGAAAATCACCATTTTCAACGGGCAAATCCACTATTTCGACTGGGCCATTTTCAATAGTTATGTTAGTTTACCAGGCCGGGTAATAGGTAAATCAACTATTTCGACTGGGCCATTTTCCAGTTCGCTATTGATAAACCATGTTTTTTTTTTTTTAGGGGGGGTACCCTCCAAATAGTCACAATATGATACATAAATGGTACCCCCATTAATCCGGGATTGACATCAGAGGGAAAAACAGGGACAACTGGAGAGAATCACGGAGAATTCATGGTAGTTCTAACTGAACTGAATTCATGTCGTCATGTGAGATGGCCGTTCACATCCACCGGATGATTGCCCAAGTCTATGTTTGTAAATCATGGGGAAAACACATGAGAAAATAATGGGACAAATTGGGATTTAATGAGGACAATAATGTGGGTAGAACAAAAACCATAAACCACCCTGACTGGGAATGGGATTTCCATACCACCAAAAAAATGGTGATGACTGGGGGATGGTTGATTACCACAAGGAAAAAATCATGGAGAACTCATTCTTAGATGGTGATTTAATAGGGATTACCATGGGAATATCATGGGATTTATGGTGACGCTATTGGTGGCTGAAACAGCAACAATAGGATTTAGCTAGCAAAAATGATGGAATTCGTGGGAATATGATGGACGTTTTTCTGGGATAATGGTGATTTACTCTCCGGTAATCAAACATCGCAAGGGAAAACCCCACTAACAGCTCCATTTTTAGGGGATTTTCCGGCCGTTTTTAGGTTTTTTTGTACCAGAGGGTATCCAGTGGTTTTCATGGAGGGAGCGATTCGAAGCTAGGGAAATGAACAAGCATCAGGTTGATAGGATAATATAGGGGTACTAATGGGATTGAGGGATTTTTTGGGGATATGTTTTACCATCCAGAAAAGATGCCCGGCAATATTTCTCCATGATGCGAATTCCCATCATTCCAAGGTTACGGCAACTCCAAATCCTTTAATTGATCACCATTTTTCCAATGAAACCAGCAATTTTTTGGGAAAAAACTCATTTTCAGGGAGACCTAGTCAAATGATACACAGCATGTGCATCCGCATTGGTAAGTGGTATGTAAATTGCTGACCAAATGGGATGCATATCCAAATGGAGCCTACAAGTCACCTACAGCCAGCAGCTGGATCTATGGTGAATGAGGGGGCTCCTCCCTGCTATGGCATTTCCGTTGCCAATAGGAAGATTCGGGTGGAGCTCTTGGTGGGTTTGGTTGTGCAGGATGGATTTTCTTGTGCCAAGATAGGCAAACGCAACAATAGACGGCACTGTTTGCGGGGAGTCTTGGAAGTTCTCCCAAGTAGCCAGCAACACTGGAGCGCAACATCTTGGGTGCTTGTTGACATCATTCCGGCATGTTTTCCATTCTCCACCCTGTTTGGGGCCAACCCCCAACATACCCAGACAATATCACATACTTGTTGCCTGAGGAAGAATGAAAACATTGGCTATACCTAGCGAGTTTGACTTTAGCTTTCAGGATTCAGTAGGTTTTTTTCTGGGTTTCAGACTGTTTCAGACTGTTTCAGGCTTTCAGGCATTACCCTCTGGCAATTTAACAGTTTGCTATTGAAAATGACCAGTCGAAATAGTGGATTTTCCCATTAATAGCATGGTGGATCTTTCCATCGTTTTTGGTATGTTTACCAGGCCGGGTATTCTTGTGGAAAGTTTCCAACAAAACACAGCCATAGCCATAGCCATAGCCTATTAGGAACCAAAGGGATCGTTGTCGTTGCACATCATGTCTACCGTATATTAACAACAAGTATAACATATATTAAGTCGCATATATAATGAACATAAAAAAATATAACATATAACATATACATATGATAACATACATATATATAAATCAATAAATAAATAAATAAATAAATATATATATATATATATCATATGTTACATATTTCTTTATATGCACATATGGGCCCACGAAAACATGTTTCATGGTGGTGGAGCCGCCGTGAACGTCGCTGAGATCCCGGTGGATTTCTCCATGGCCGGCTCAGCAGATGGTGCCCTGTGTGGGCTGACGGATGTTTTTTCTGGGTCCTCGTTGATCAATGGTGGTTGATGTTAGTTATAGGGTAGGTTATCTTGATGGTTTATACCACCCATTTATGCTGAATTTAGAATGGTTTATTATTGTTTTTAACCACAGTAGGAGTTTATATAACGAACCTAGGTTATCTTATATAACAACTACCCTTTTATAGTTAGTTATTAGATGTTAGTTATTAGTTATAGGATAGGTTATAAGAGGTTCAGTTATATTACCCAATATAGTGGAGATTATCATTTGAACGTTGATTGTCATATTCCATTATGGTTTCATTGGTGGTTTCAAGTTTGCCTACATGTTTAACCATAAAATGGGAGGATGAGACCCAAGGACTGTTATCGATGTGCTGAAACCACCAATCAGATTATACTCTGATCATCTCTGATCCAAACAGTTCAATGGGAATTCCAGGATCCGATTCATTGGAGGTACCTACCATATATAAGGCCTATATAAGGCCTAAATTTCAGGGAATATCCCTAGAAAATATGCCCTTATATAGTACAGTACCTCCATTTCAGGATCCTGAGATTCCCATTGAACAGTGTTTAACTTTGAGGCGCCCTGAACTTGGACACAGTCTTATGCAACAAACAACTTTGTTTTTGAAGAATTTCAAGGATGTACCGTGATGTACCTCCCGGCAATCAAACATGGCAATAGAGAACTCCCATCTATGGATGTTTATGGATTATTTTCCGATTAAAAGCTTCATTTGTAGGGCTATTTCCCAGCCATGTTTGATTACGGGAGGGTGCCAGGCAATGGCGGACCGGGAAATCCCCATCAAAGATATGGAGGTGTCTGAAAATCGGAGAAACTATGGGAAAATCCTGGGAATACATAGGAAAATCCACTATGAATGGAAGTTTCAATAGGAAAATCCTGGAACGAAATGAGGATTTTCTATGATTTTCTGGCAAACCATGTTTGATTACCAGAGAGTAGCTTTAACATCTCAGAATCTGTCGCAGATTGCTGGTGTTATCATGAGCCATAGGCCTTGCCGACCTGAGTATTGGATCTAATCATCTGGGTTCGGGGAGATGAGATTACTAAGCCACATAATAACCAGTATTAATATTAGTCACCATGGTTGATATATAGGTTAATATGATGGTTAATATGATGGTTAATATGATGGTTAATATGATGGTTAATCCCCTTAAGCATTATTGATGGGTTTTACTTACCATTAACCATACTAGGAGGATAAGTGTAGAAACACCAAGCCCAAGATCAAGATGAGTACACACCAGTGGATTCAGTTCTCCTCCTTGCTACCCCCCAAAAAATACCCAAAATGAAAAACCCGCAATAGTCTCATACAATCTTATGATTTTGAGGTAAATGGTGCAGGAATGATGGGGGGTATACCTTGTGCAGGAATCTATGGAGCTTTTATGACAATTACTAGCCACTTGCGGGCTAGTAATCATCCAACCACAACCCCCATAATAACATCAACATAATTCCATAAATAGCATATGATCCCAAAATAATCCCATAGCATCAAAAGGCACCCCCACACCCCAAAACAACCGTACAATTCTCCATAATCAGAAAACAACTCCATAACAACCCCACATGAATCCCACACAAGGTGGCCGAGTCAGTTATGAGTTGGTTTAGTTTCACCCCATAAACTAATTCGTTAAAGTTCCCCTAAACCCGAGTTAACCAAGTTGTGTGCGTCAACTTCGCTTTTGTATGCTTTTGTAAACGGTTGGGGCCTCACTTTGTAGGAAACACCTGCTAATCTCTATGTTATAACACATTTATAACCATACCACATGGAAATTCATATAAGCCGGTGAAGAACCCCATATAGATCAAATAAGAATCCAATGATCTTCCCAGATTTTTCTGCGATAAATCGGCAGGATCGACCTGGCGTAACCTCAGCGTGAAGCACAGCGTGACGTTGCCCAATGGTGGATCAGCGGGGTTGATGGTGGGACCCTTCGTGCTTTTGGACCTCACTGGACAGGCAGGTTCCGACAGATGCGGGGAATTCGAGCAGGACAAATCTTGGAAAAATATAGGAGAACCATGGAAAATCCACCATAAATGGGAGGTTTATAGCTGGGAACATATGAGCTATCTTGGATTTGCTGAATCTATGATGTTTTTTTGTGAACTTCCCAGCGGAAAATTCACTATAGACATGTTTTTTGGGAGAGATTGTTTTTCTATTTTCTGCGGTTCGTAAAGCAAACAAACCCAAGGTAACAGTGAAAACTGGTTGGTGGTTTGGAACATGAATTTTATGACTTTCCATCCAGTTGGGAATGTCATCATCCCAACTGAGTAAGATTTTTCAGAGGGGTAGGTCAACCACCAACCAGATGATTTTGCATAAAATTCTGCAGGGGAGATTCAGAACATCCCAACTAATCCCAGCCAATGTTGAGGTGAACAGAAGGGGAGTTGGGGTTTTAACACATACCCCAACGATTTCACTAACCCGAAAAACTGGTAGTAAAACTGGTAGCATTGAAAAATAGAAAAACTATGATTCTACAACTATGCATCAGAATAATCAGAAAAACTAACTAGTAGATAACTAGTAGACTAGTAGTATTCATAGGCAATTTTTCAAGCAGATCCCAATAGTCAATCAACATAGTTTACATAAAATAAAACTCGACAAAATAATTCCCATATCGGCAGCCCGCAGTCCGCAGTTTTCTGGTTTCAAGATGTCCGGATTCAAAGAGCTGGTGAAGGGCGGAGATTCGCGCTGTTGATGGCAAGGAAGGAGAGAATCAGCCGCTGATGCCGAAAATCTTACTGGTGCTTAGTAGGGAATGAGGGAATGATCCACAATAACAATCAATAACAATCAATAATCATTCCAGCAACCCCCAGCAACCCATCCATTCCCTACGTTTAGCACGCACCAGTAAGAAATGAGTTATGTCAGAATCTTGGAGCCTGGAATGGCTGATCTGCTGGAGATGTGGACAGCTCGGCTGGCGTTTTTCCAAAATGTTTGGCCTCCGCATTCCTTTCTGGCTACTGGCATAGGAGGACGTTGATCGGTATTTATATGAAATCAGAATGTTAATTTCCTTCTAATGGACACCTGGGAGTGATACACCGGATATTATGGAAAAACACGACTATACGCGTGTATATATATATATATGTATACACCGTATATTTGGGATATTGTTGGGATATCAAGGGTTCATCTGGGAATATGGGGATCTAACCAGCAACATGTTGAGATATGATTTAATGATATGTAATGGGGAATATAATGGGATATTGGATGTAATGGAATGTACAGTAATGTGGATGTCATTGGAATGATGGTTAGGATTTGGGATGATTTGGGTAGATATCCAAAACTGGCCTAAATTCCGCTTTCTGAATTATTACGATTTATCCAGATGTTGGCATTCAACCACGAAGCATGGTAGTTTTAACCACAAGAAAGGACACCTTTGGTATTGAAATGACAATGTGAGAACAATACTTGGGGTTGTAACCATCATTTACTGCAAAGGGGCTTTAACAATCAAACAAGGGGATGTAGTTGATAAATGATGGTCGATTCTACTTAATATAGGGGGTTATACACTAATGGTTTACTACCGTTGGGATTGTGAAAGCCCACAATGGGGATACCGGGATACCAATGGAATGACAGAGGGTCTTGAACACTGTTCAGATGGGTTTGATTTGTACACAGCACATGCGACAACTCACCGGTGCTGTACATGGATCATGGTGGAGTTCCACCGTTGACGCTGCATGATGAACTGAAAAACCTTAGCTGATGTCACAGCCCAGCTATCCCCGTTCCGAAAACCATCCAAAAGCAGCCGGTTCTCCACCCAGCTTGGTGTTTTGTCATGATTCATCATGATTCCCAGTTTGGTTCTAGGCTGATTTCGATTGGTTGTCAACAGTTTTGCTGTTAGTCAAGTTGGTTCTGCAAATCGCCAGTTATATGCTGGCTCTATTCCTGCATATGTCATTCCCATGTGTCCTAACCTTCCGTGGGGCTCACTTCCCTTTTTTTCAGGGGCTTCAGTAGCTAAGATTACGCAGGATTAGCCCACATCTTGTTGGTGAATCGTCGGCTAAAAAGATGTTGTTTTGATTCTTTCATGTCGATGACCCATTGACCTACACCCCGAGAAAAAGAAACATGGAACTTTAAACTGGTACTATATCCTGTGTCCAAAGGTCATGTTCCAAACACCATTGAATTAGAGTTCCATGTTAACAACTAGGTTAGCGAACTGGATGGGTACAAACTAGTCCTTTAGTCTTTTGGTATGGGATTATCTACGTTCACCAGCTGAGGATTTGTCATTTTTTGTGTATCTAAGATTGGCAATGATTAATCACCATTAATATCCATTAACTATCATTAATCACCATTATCAACCATTGTTAACTCTTATAAAACCATGGAAAACACCATTAATTCACTCTAAATGGATAATTCGTATTAGTAGTAAGAATCGCTATTATTAACCATTAACAGTAATTATTAGTATTAACCATGGTAATTCCATTATTATTAACATTTATTGGCCAACTCTCAACCAGACATCACCAAGTTGCTGGATGTCCAGCTTCACCTGCCGCCGTTTCGACAGGCGGCCTCGCGAAGTTCGGGATCCGAAGCGCGCTGGGCCACGGAGACCCACCCGGCCAAGGTGCCCCGAGGGCCAGCGGGGACCGTTTCTAAGGTCAATCGGCTGGTTGGGTAGAAACTCATTCCTTAGAATTTGTGTATCAACGGGATTATCTACGTTCACCAGCTAAGATTTTTTTTTTGGCAGGGTATCTGGCTGATTGGTCATGGTTTTATTCTTAAGCAACAGGCGATAAAGGGATGACAGAAGCTTTGAAGTTTTTGAACGTTTCTCAAGTGTATGCGTCCAAATGGGGTTGGATGCAAAAAAAACAGATCCAAGGAACCACGGAGTTGGGTCCATTCGTAGGAACGCATCCATATCAAGTGCATTTAAAAAGTGGATTGGGGTCGATTGGATAGGCTGACACGTGTTGAAAGCATTTGAAGGCTCATTTTGTTGGGTGCATTTTTTATAGGCCAGCATCGAGTGGCCAACTAAAAGTCAAGATTTTTGAATGGCACGTAAAACAAAACGCCACGTTTGGTGGGTTCAATCCTGAACCCTGTTGCTGATGATCTCATGAATTTTGTTGCGTTACCCGGCCTACACATTATCGCTGCATGATTGCTGTGACATTTTGCAGGGTGGGTGCCATGTAGCGCCCCCTGTTGACCAACTTGGTTTAGTACCCTCTGATAATCAAACGTGGCAATGGAACCCCCCTTTCATTTATATTGATCATTTTACCATTAAAAACTCATAAAATCTCCATTTAGTTCGGTTTTTTTCCAGCTTGCCATGATTTTCGAACCCTGTTGTCTGGGGGTTCGATATTGATTTATACAACATGATTTATCACATGTAAAAAACACGAAGAGGGATATTTTCATTTGGAAGTGTGGTTCAGGTATAAGTGGATACTAAAAAAACAAACGTTTAGAGCGGGGTTTATATCCCAACTGATGGGGGTTTATACCCTCTGGTAATTTAACGTAGCTATTGAAAATGGCCATTTATAGTGGATTTTCCCATTAAAAATTGTGATTTTCCATAGTTATATATGTTAAATTACCAGAGGGTAGCCATGGTTATACCATGTTATACCCCATGACAATTACCTCCGGCCTGCCCAAAGTAGGGGATCATCGCATGACTAGGTCGAGGCTGTAGACCTCACAACGTTTGGGACGCCCAGAGGGGGAGAAGCGACATCCTCAAATGAGTTTCTCTGGAAATAGGCTACTACCATCTGATAAACATACAAAAAACTATAGAACATCACCATTTTGAATAGGTATATAAATCAACTATTTCGACTGGGGTATGTTCAATAGCAAACTGTTAGTCATTACCAGAGGTAAATTACTGCGGATTCATCATCATTTTCCCCTATGAAAATGGGGGTCTACCACATTTTCAGACACACCCACATATTCCTGTTTGGTAATCAAGCAAGAATGGAATTGTTGTCTGGGAAATTCATCTACTGTATGAATTTTCGGGAATTTTCCCGCACAGCATCTTTGATTACCAGAGGAGGGTACCCTCCCCAGGAAACAGAAGAAACCATAGTCTCAGATTATATGGGATCTCTTCATTTTGGAGGCCGTTACTTGGTGTTTAAGGCGTTCCATATTGAGGGGATAGGATTATTTTCCTCGTCATGGATCTTGGAAGATGGTTTTAGTCAAAAGCCTAGGACTTTCGACAAGGATTTTTTCGTCACTCGCTTTTCGTGTTGACTTGGGTGATGGGAGCATTTTCAGGAACCCCCTGCATTTTAGTGGGTAAAAACATGGTTCCCCCTTAAAAAAAAAACTTAAACCAATCCATTGAGGGCAACCCCAGAAAAATTCTATGGTTTGGCAGGGGATTTACACATATATATTTGGGACCATTTATATCAGGAGTGTTCAATTTTATGATTAGGGGTATAGAATTGTATCAACTGTTTGTGACTGATGTTTTCACTTCTGTTGGTGCCATCACTTGTCACCTTTCTGATGGCCTACATGTCTGTTTTTTGTTTCCCTGCTGGTTCTCATATTATGTTTTTTTTTTTTTAATAGTTGCTTCCACCTAGATTCTTAAGCGTATCATTGCTTTTTGGGACTCATTTTATTGGTTGAAATCCTGCTTATCTTGCTATAAACGCGCTTAATCAAACCATGTTTATGATGATAGTGGGTCTGTGATTAATCCAATCAGTTGCATTGGTTCTCATCTATCCGCCTTTGGTTCTCGAATCCGCTTTTCTGTTGCTGAAATCCCCATTTAAGCCACGACATCACTTGTTTGTTGGCTGGGCTGTGGGTTCCATTTTATTCGAATCGAAATCCAAGTTTCTGTTCATACAACCTCACACAATTTTCAGTGGCTCACATCCATTATGAAAAAAACAGCATTGTTTGAAATGTTCATCCTTAACATCACTTGTTGGTGGGTAGATAAACATCCAAATTCCTCGTGGTTTTCCCCAAAGAAATTGAAAGTGCATCCCATGAATCGTAAGTAACAAGCATACGAAGTAAGCCTGTTGGAATACTACACCCTGGTTATGACTAACAGTTCGCCATGGAAAATCGCCATGCTAATAAGAACGTAAACCATCTATTTATCTATTTCGATTAGGGCCATGGCTTAACCATGGCGAACTGTAACAAATAACCAGAGGGTACTGCAGTTATTACCCTAGGTTCTTGATCATTTGCTACTTGTTTTTTTTTCTCCAAACCATCAATCCTGATGGTTTGGCTGTTACCTGACATCATGAACCTCCAACTAGTCCGTGTAATTTTTGTTGCTCATGTAGCTATTCTATCCCCATTGTATCTGTGATGTTCCTATCAACATTCACATCTTAAGTGACTAATTAATCCTAACGCTCTATTTTTCTCATGTGAATATAACTATATTAAGTGACTATATAATAGTTATAGAATTGATTGTCAGACTTTCCAAACACAAATAATTTCTTTGTACTATCAGATAATTTCCTAAGATATAACTATTTCTTTTGTCATGTTCAATCTTATGTTCTTTGAATTTCTTTGAACATCGAATTGTCAGACTTTCCAACATCTCTCCATGATTGTTGGCTCGCCAGGCCGGCCCCGGTGCATTTGGCCTTCACCAGTACGGTGCCGTGTCGACGTCGATGGAGTGATGGGTAAAGAACGGTAAGTTGGAGAGTTGTCCTATGGATTTAGTGGGGGCAAAACATGGAAAAGCTAAGAGGGAAAAACTAATATGGAAATCCATAGGAAAACCATAGGAAAACCATAGGACAATGGTGATTCATCCAGAATTACCCTCTGGTAAACATACAAAAAGCTATTGAAAATGGCCCAGTCGAAATAGTGGATTTACCCATTAAAAGCATGGTGATTTTCCATAGCAAACTGTTAGTTTACCAGAGGGCAATACGGAAATCTCAAAACATCCCCCTTTAAACATCTCAAATTCCATTAAACTCTCCAACCCAAGGTTTATGGAACATTACCATTCTAATGGGGTGTCGATGGAGTGAGGGTATCTTTACCAACACGAATAGGGAAAATCATGGAATGTTAATGAGATTTCCAATCACCTGGTTGGTGGTTTGGAACATGAGTTTTATGACTTTCCATATGTTGGGAATAATAATCCCAACTGACTTTCATATTTTTCAGAGGGGTTGAAACCACCAACCAGTCACTAATGGGATACTAA